>JAABUI010000046.1_pt1 | contig 205754 bp, 197 predicted proteins | sample 5559111 | NCBI WGS metagenome assembly JAABUI01 (sample SAMN10711870, study PRJNA513365) | rock metagenome | isolation source: Antarctica rocks | place: Antarctica: Victoria Land, Buttleship Promontory | reverse complement strand
CTAACCCTGAATAGGGTTGGCCTCGGAACAACCCTATAGCCTAGCGGCGAGCGGCCGGCGATAGTCATCAACATAGCCACCAACATAGCTACCAACATAGGTGCGTAGCTAGGATCGTAACATCAACTTAATTGTTTGTTTTTCATGAAGATCTTTAAAGTCTGATGATTGATAAACATCTGAATGAGTAGTTCAATGCATTTCAGCTCAAGTTGTCAATGCTCAAAACATCAAATAATGACTAGCAATTTCTTGTCATAGATGTGATAATTGATTTCAGCTGATATCATGCTTTTACTGTAGAAGATCATCGAATGAAAAACACTTTCATTATTGTACTGAGATAGTATTTTATCTTTTACATAGTTCAAAGCATTGATCTTCAGAATAGCTTGTCGTTTAAGATCAAAATGACGAAGTATCAAAGTCAAGCTGACTTGTTTCTTTAGATTGTCAAAGACTTGAATGCAAACTTTGTTTCAAACAAAAGATGTGTTCTTTCTAGTCAGCTGAATGAACGGTTTTACTAGCTTCGAGAAGTCTTTAATAAAATGATGATAGAAGTTAACAAATATCACGAAGTTTTGAATTTCTTTTAGATTAATTGAAGTAGTTCAGCTAACTATGACTTTCACTTTGCTAAAGTTCATACGAAGATTTAGTTCTGATACTATGACTTTTAAGAAGACAGTTTCTTCTACATCAAATTCGCACTTTTGAATATTCATCTGAAGATCAGCTTCGCGTAGTCAATTCAATACTAGTTTAACGTGATTTTTATGTTTCTTTCTTGTTTTGCTATAGATGAGAATGTTATTTAGATAGACTTGGCAAAAGTCATTCAGAAAGTCTCATAGAACATCATTCATGTATTGCTGAAATGAGATCAATTCATTAGTCAGTTCAAAAGACAGCATCTTATATTTATATGCTTCTAAAGCAGTGATAAAAGTGATGTAATTCTCGTTATTAAGATGCATTCAAAGTTTGTTGAATGCTGATATGATGTTCAATCTAGTCAGATGCTTGCAACTCACTATTTTATCAATGATCTCGTCTATCAGCGATAGAAAGTATCTATTTCTTTTGAAAATAACATTTAGCTTTCAATAGTTCACGCAGAATTGAAGATCTTCATTTGCTTTGAGAATGAATAGAACGAGAAAGAAATAGAAGGTCTGACTGAAAGTGATGAATTTCTTTGACAGATTCTCGTTCAGATACTTCTTTACTTTCAGAAGTTTGACAGAGAACATTTGATATGCTCGACAGCGAAAGAGCATTGAATCACTGATGAGCTCGATTTTATGATCATAGAAGCGATGAGAAAGTAGTTTATTTAATTGAGCTAGATCAAAAACATCTAGAAACTCATGATATTTCAATGACAGCTTCGCTTTAATATCTTTCAAATTCTGAGTCGTTTTATTGATTAAAGAGATGTTTAGAACGTTCAAATTGCACTGAGTATTGTACATGATTTTTCTATTGATGTCTGTCATGAATAAAGCAAAGACTTCAGTCTGATTCTTCTTTGAACAATTCAACAGTGTTTTGAACAAAGCTGCGTCTATGCTTTGAATCAAGAATGACTCTTTCTGAGCAGTGATTGAAACGAGTCGTTTGAGCATCATAAAGATCTTAGTCTGAGTGATTGAAAAAGACAAAGTTGATCGCGATTAACTTGAATTGAGCGAAATCAAAAAAATCGAAATAGAAGTATTTAATTGATTTGAAAAAACAATGATGTCATTTTACATATTTAATAATATTTCATTCTTGTTGATTCAGAACTTACTCAATATGACTTTATGATGATCAATATCAGCTATCAACATTGATACAGTCAATTTCTTATGACTTTCGATGATGAGATTGAATAGAATTTTATGAATGATGATCTTCTTAGATATCTTCCCATTATAATCTCTTATTAGCTTCTCTTTTGTCAGTGATATAAATTGAATTCTCAGTTTCTCGCATACTTTATTGACTAGATTAACATGTATGATCATGTAGACGACTGAATCACTGTTTACTAGAGAACGAAGGCTGAAAAATCAATTCTGAGAGATGAGATGAGCATTAATTAGAAACGACTTTTCAAAGTAACTCTCTTTCGATAGAATTTCGTCTAGTTTGCACAAAGATATAATCTCTACCTCTTTAATGACTTTTGAAGAGATGACTAGTTTTTTAAATCGAAATTCGAATCAAAATCAAAATCAAATTGATCATATTTATTGTTCACTGCATTGATTCTAGCAGGTCGATCTGAGCACTTTTTAGAACTATGATCTGATTTATAACATATAAAACAGGTTTCAACTAGAAAATCTGTTTCTTTGATGCTAGTTAAAATCGCGTCGCGCGACTTTAGATGATCAGACTTCAAATGATTGAATGACTGCTGAGTGATAACAGTTGCTCTATAAAAGATAGTCTTTGAAACATCATTAACGCATTTGATCTTGTTCTTGATCTTTTGAATGACTCGCTGATCATTATTCAAATGAATCAGATAGAAACGAATATTTTTTAAGAAATCAGATTGAACTAATTGATCTACTCAAATGAATCGAAGATGAGGATGTATTTTATCTTTCAGATCAGCGATCAGTTACTTCTTGTGATAGTCTAGATAGAAAGATAGATGTTGAAACTGAGTATAGAATTTACTGAATTTCTTGAATTCTTGAATCAAGTTGTAGTATTCTTTACGAAAGTTGATTTTCTTATTCAAGTCATTGAACAACTGAGCTAGCTCTTTCAAAAAATCGTCAATGATCTTATAGAAGTTGACACAGTCACGTTTGCATCTAGCTTGAATGATCTTAGCTGCGTCATCGAATAATCTAAAATGTATATAACTCAATTTGACTCGTTCATTAGAAAAGAGATCGACGTTGATCTCTAGTTTATTCTGAAATTTTCAGTATCAATTCTTTCAAGTAGAGTTCTTTTCATCAGTAAACAGTAAAGAATCAGATATTTTTTGAGATCTAAAACGCTCAGAGTAAATAAAATCAGAAGAAGTAATTTCTTTAGCTTGAAGTCTAGTCTTCAACTCTTTGATTTCTTCTTCTTGTTGTTTATCTAACTCATAGAGTTGATCTGTTTCTTCATCAAGAACTAGACTTCGAGCCTTTCAGATTTCATAGAACACGAGAAATATTATTGTTTCAGCGAATGATTCATCATCTTCATGAATGAATGATGCAGCACTTGATGATTTCGTTCGTGATTTCAATGAATCAGCATCAGAGATTTGAGAGAAACGATTTCGAAATTCTTCGAAATGCTCTTCAGTAGACGAATGACTAGACATGATGAGATTTGTTTGAAAAAAGGTTGAATGAATGACGATGCTCAATGATTGAAGAAGAAAGATGTATAAAGTGAGATTCAATCTTCAACAAAGAAGATGAGATTTGTTTGTTGATTGATTTGATTGATTCTTTAGCAAACAACGAAGATTCTTTATCATTGAATCTATCAATCGATTCGATTCTTGAGCAATTCACGAAGATTCTTTATCGTGATTCTCATAATCAGATAAACTTTGCGTACTTAATGAGCAGTAAGTAGTCTAGCAATTCAAACAGTCTTGTCGTTGATTCTATTCAACTCTCTAGTGTTGTTCTATCTTTCAATTGTCATCAATCATCAGATAAATGAATTTCTTTAGACTCGTTCTGTTTAGATGAGTATGTTGAATGAGTAATGAGATCAGTATCATGTGATTAACGAATTCTTAATATAATGTCAGAATCATGTCTAAATGATACAATCAATGAAGATCAGAGTTGATAATGCTTGATCTTTAAAGATAGTTATAACTGAATATTAAGAATACAGAAAAAGATTGATACAAAAGCTTCTATTTATGTAATGTTCAGAGACTGCGCTAGACTTGAAAGAGATGTGTTTGTGACATGAGAAGAATGTGATGTAGATGAACAAGATGTTGATGAAAGAAAAGAATGTTGAAAAAGAAAAAGAGATTGAGTCATATCTGAGTCAAACCTGAGTCAGAACTAGATCAGATCTCGACTAAATCGTTGACTAGTTCTAGTCATTACGCAAAGAACTCGCTAGCGTTCACTGCGAATTGATTAAAGCTTCAGTCTTGTTCAGTCTTATCAATCTTGATACGCTCGTAACAGATAATAGAGTCAAATTCAATAAATAGCTTAATAAAGTTAATAATACGAAAAATTAACATTAAGCTATCAAGTACAGAAGCACATTATTTTATATATATTTGAAAGATCAAATTCAAGCATTGTTGATGAAACAAGAAAGATTGCATGCAACTTATGCAAAGTAAATTGCATGTGACTGATGCAAAGTGTCTCAAGATTGCATGTGACTTGAATCTTTATCATTAATGAGACATGAAAATTGACAGAAACATCATTTCTTTCTGTGATTCATATAATTTTTAAAGAATCAATGATAGCGAAGTTTCTAAAGATAAATTATGATTCTTGTAGATCTGAGTTCTGACAGTAGCATATTCTCTATTCTCTGATTCTCATAGATTCAAATCTTAACAATGTTTATTCTTTTAAATTTGAATTCTGAATTCTGACAATTGTAGCATATTCTTTATCTTCTGATTCTCATAGATCTGAGTCTCAACAGTAGCATTCATGTTTATTCTCTGATGAACTATGATTTTCATAAATCTGAGTTCTGACAATCTTTTACTTCATTTAATTCTTTACTTCATTTAATTTTCTACTTCATTTAATTCTTTGAAACATTTATTTTTCTACTTTATTATCAACTACATTGAAAAAGTGTAGCATATTATTGACTTGAACAGCTTTTGATTTATAAGAAATCTTTCAATTAATTCATATAAATCAACAAATAAAAGATTGAGATTGAGATTCAAGTTCAGAAACGAAATTCAGAGATCAAATTATCATGAAAGTAAATTCGATTATCAAAGTGACTTCTGCAACAATGATATATAAAGAGAACAGTAAACAACATCATAGCTAAGAAAATTTCGCTTCAGTTTTACAAAGTGCAAAAATATAGAATAATATGATGATATAAAGATATTACAATCAACTCATGCACTCAACTAAGCGAGATAAAGCAATGACTTATTAAACATTTCTCATCAAGACAAGTGACATTTTCTTAAACATGTAAATTTCGTGAATCTTGATTGTATGATTCTTGAAATGCATCATGCTGTTGAGCGTAACAACAGCACATTTCAGATGAAAAAATGAACAGAACTCATCTGATCAAAAGATATGACAGTGATTGAAGTGTCGTTGCAACGAAAATTTACTATCAAGATTGTGAAGTCGCTCGTTTAAAAATAAACTGCAACTTTCAAAACAATGAAGACATTAATATTAACTGCATCTCAGTGAAAAGAAATGACAGATCTGAGACTTTAACTCTGACTCAAATGACTTGAATGATACAGCGTTCAAGATAGATTTTACATCAACATCATTTAAATAACTTTTGATGACTTGAGTTTTTATTCTTCAACTGACTTTGCTGAATTGACTTTCTTGCAGAGTACAAAGCAATATCAGATCATTCACAATCGAGATTCATTAATTCACGTTGCTTTTTTCATTAAGTGTTGATGTTGAAATCATGTTCAAATTATTCAATCAGTGAAAAACGAAATTAATAATGCTTGATCTTTAGAGATAACTATAACTGAACATTAAGAATACAGAAGAAGAGTGATACAAGAACTTTTATTTATGTAATGTTCAAAAACTGCGTTAGACTTGAAGAAAACATGTTGTGACATAGAAAGAATGTGATGTAAATGAAGAAGATGTTGAGAAAGAAAAAAGAGATTGAATTATATCTGAGTCAAATCTGAGTCAGATCTAGATTAGATCTTTGTTAAATCATTGACTAGTTTTAATCAATATACAGTGAACTTGTTAGCATTCATTGTGAATTGATTAGAATTTGATCTTTGACATATTTATAACATTACTTTTTCTTTAAAAATTCATGTTTACATGAATGTTGTTTCATTTCGCTTGTTTAATTAATCATGATTTCACAGATCTGAGTCTGCAAAATTCTGATTGACTGATTAATACAACGTCAATTCAAATTAGCAATAACGTGATTTATTTAAATAAAGCTTATGAAATTTGTTCAAAACTTCATCAAAGTTATTGAATTCTTCTTTATCAACATAGTATCATTTGTCATTTTGATCTAGTTCTGTTCATTTAATTTTATATTGTATTCGATCTTGATAACATTGAGAGTTTAAAATGTCATCTATCTCTCAATATTTATTATCTTTGATAATGATCAATCTAAATGATTCTGACTGCTGTTTTGATAAAGAGTCATCAGAATAGAAACGTAATAGCTTCAAGCTGAACATTAAGTGCAGATGCTTCATACTTATTGATAAATGAAGATGATAGAAGATTTCAGCTTTGACAATGATTTGAGAAAGTTCTAACTGTTTATCTTTCAAATCTTTGCATGATCTTGTTGTTTTGATGTTTTTGAAGAATAATCAAACTCAGTCATTTACTTCATAGATGACGTTTCATCTATGTTTATTTATTTGAGCTTCAATGATCTGCTTCATCTTTTTCAACTGTTGACAATCAAAGCTAAGAAGTTCTTTCATTTGCATAATAATATCATTGACTTTTCTAGCTTCAATACGTTCACGAATTGTTTCATAATTAGTCGTATTTAAATTGAAACTCATTCAAAAGTGAAAGCTCTTATTGAAGTAGAAAGAAATCATTGAGATGATCGAGAAGATATTGAAATTTTCGCTGAATTTCATCGTGAAAAGTCATTTTGCTCAGTCGTTCTGCAGATAATTACAGTAGATTCTAAGTTTGCATTCAACGTCTTGATTGACTTACTCTGATTGATCATTAATCTCAGAATGATAGACTGTGAATAAACTAGCTGTAATTCTTAGTCGCTTGCAAAGACTTTGTCACATGATTAATATGAATTGAGAGTCTCTGTTTGAAATAATAGAACTGAGTAGATCATAAAGTCAATAGACGTTTTATAACTTGATTCAAATCATTTCTTCGACTGAAATGTCATTGTCTCTTCAATGACAGAAGACATAGTGATCTTTCTTGATGAAATGACATATGATCATGCAAATGACGTTGTAATCTTCTGACAAAGATAGTTCAGTAATGAAGTTCATAACTATATCTTTTCAGCGTTTCTGTAAAATCGAAAGAAAATAATGAAGTTCATTGATGCTATCTTTAGATGTGCTTGCTTTGCTGACAAGCATGACAGTTTCAAATATACTGTCTGATCATGACTTGATGTTTTGATCAATAGTAAAAATGCTGAATTAAATCAATAGTTCATCTATTGTCTGAATGAGAGATTAATGACTGATCATGAATTTTCTGTAGCAATTTTATATGCATATTCTCAGAAATTCACAGTAAGTCTTTTCTAAATAGAATGTCATCAACGATCTCGCAGTTTTTTAGTTTAGTGTTATGAAATTTGAGCTTCTTTTCGCTCATAGCTTGTTTATATTCATTGCAAAGCTCATTTATTTGATTGACAAGATGTATTCATTGATAAAGATTAGCTTCAGATTCAATAGATAGAACATCAACTCTATTAAAAGTCAAAATAGTCTGATAATGATCTTTAATGCGCTGAGCTGATTCAAAGATGTTCGCTATCAGCATTCTGATTAAAGCATCAACTTTAGTGTTTATTTTGTCTAATTGAAAAATAATTTGAAAGTTGAACTTGAATAGAATGTTTAGATAATTGACTTGACATCGAGTTAACTGTTTATTTTTCATGAAGATCTTTGTTAGAGACCAGCATAGAGCGAGTCATATGAGTGTCATTAAACTAATAGATAAATGCTAAGAAAGAAAAGTATCTACAGAAAAGAACTCGATTCTTATATGTGTGTTCCTCAGCTCTGTGCTAGGCCCGATTGGGTTGGCGCCTTACACATATAATGCAGAGTTTCAATGACATCACTTCTAGCTCGAATGCTCACTAGACTCGATTAGAATGAAATCAAGGCGAAGACTAGAAAGAATAGACGAAGACTAGGCTCGTAACAATCTTCAAAGTCTGATGATCGATGAATATCTGAATGAGTAATTCAGTGCATTTTAGTTCAAGTCTTCAGTGTTTGAAACATTGAATAATGACTAGCAATTTCTTATCATAGATGTAATAATTGATTTCAGCAAAAATTATACTCTTGCTGTAAAAGACTATCAAGTGAAGAAAATTCTCATCATTTTACTGAGATAGTATTTCATCTTTTACATAGTTCAAAGCATTGATCTTCAGAATAGTCTGTCGTTTGAAATCAAAATGTCGTAGTACTGAAACTGAGCTGACTTGTTTCTTTAGATTGTTAAAGACTTGAACACAGACTTCATTTCAAACAAAAGACGTGTTTTTTCTAGTCAGCTGAGTGAATGATTTAACTAGCTTCAAGAAGTCTCTAAGAAAACGACGATAGAAGTTGACAAATCTCACGAAGCTTTAAATTTCTTTTAGATTGATTGAAGTGATTCAATTGACTATGACTTTCACTTTGATAAAATTCATACGAAGATCTTATTCTGAAACAATAACTTTTAAAAAGACGATTTCTTTTACATTGAATTTGCACTTTCAAATATTCACTTGTAGTTCAGCTTCTCATAGTCGACTCAATATCATTTTGACGTGTTGTTTATGTTTTCATTGAGTTTTGCTGTAGATAAGAATGTCATTTAGATAGACTTGACAGAAGTCGTTTAGAAAGTTTTATAAAACATCATTCATATATTGCTGAAACAAGATTAAATCATTGATAAGTGTCATGATATCAGATCATTAACTCAATTTAGAATATAAATCATTGATATCTTAAATAATCTCGATTCATTGAATCTGTTTTGCAGTTTAATGAATCAAGTCATTAATTTAGTCATCATCATCTTAATTTATTTTCAGCAATTCTGTTTCAATTATCTCAGTCATATGCATGAACTTCTGCAATCTTAAATCAATAGAATTACTGTCTAGTCTTGATTCTGCTCAATTCATGTATATAGAAGTTGAGTTTTCATTCTTTTCTTTCACTTTTTATCTTTCATCTTGTACATTATCTGATGTATTATCTTGTATTTAAATTCTATCAAAGTAATAATAATATCAGTCTTTTATATTAATAGATTCTTTAGTCTAGCTCAGTCTTTGACATTACAAAAGATTTACACTTTCTGCAACGTTTTCATATGTTGAAATCTCATCTAGTTATTCTTTCACTCAAATGAAGTCATCTTACAATCTCTTGATCAATGATGAGCATGCTGTTGAACAGTTCACTCAAAGTATGATTGAAAATTCAGTCAAGATCTTTTATGCAATGCAAGAGCTTCAAAATCAAGTTTGACAACATGATGTTATCATTTCATTCATCATTTTCAGTTCTTCAATTTATATAAAGTTGAATTCTCAGTTTCTTGTGATGATAGCTCAGATTATCACACAAATCTTGAACAATCAATCTTCTTTTATCATTCATCTCTTTGCAAACTCTGTCGCTGTCTTCATCGCTTTTAAATTCAAGAAGCTTCTCAACATATCTGAATATAAAAGAAACAAAGATCAATTGAATGCAAAAGAGCAGAGTCTGATACAACGTATGAACATGAACGATGATCATTACTTCTTTTATCGAGTCAAGATCATTTATGTTGAGTCATAACTTATTATAGAAAAGAAAATTCACAATCTAATAAATCAATATTAAGTCAATGATCTTTGTATCAATTTCATCTTTGCAGATTAATGACACAAATTACGTCATTACTGCGACAATTTTTTCAAGATAGAAGATGCTCATTTATATTTTCACAAAACTCTGAAGTAAGACATGAATAACTTTGTCAATTATTACAATCTCTTCTATCAAAAGAAAAAATGTTCTTTGATGAAAAATTTCTCGTTGATTGACTGTCTGAAGCGCAATGTTAATTATTTCATTCAAGTCATCATCTTTTTCTGATGAAATCTTGATGAAACTTAATCATTCATCTTTCATCAATGAATTTAAGCATTCTCTGACATCAATGAAGAGCTTCAGCAGCTTAAGCATCATCAATCACAAATTATCTTCATCATCATTTCGTTCGTCAAAGTCAAGAACATCTCTGCATCAATTAGTAATTCTTTAAGTTCAAAAATCATTACTTTTGTGACTGTTATTTCAACAGTATCTTCATTTTTCTCTCTCTCATTTCTTGATGAATCAATAAATCTAAGTTTTGTTATTATCATCATTCAAGATAAGACTTTGATCGTTTCTGAAATTAAGAAAATCTGCAACAAGTGAAAGCTGTGCTACTACTGCAAGTTGCAACATTTAAGCAAAATTGCTAAAGAATGCTTAAATAAGAAGTTTTTCACTTTGCATATCATGAACATTTATGACAGTGATGTCATCAATATAAATGAAGAAGTTTCGCTGTCTGCAAGAAAAGTTTAGTTTTTGAGCTAAGTCATGCTCAGAAATCTGTATACATATCATCTAATCTACTAGTCTCAATCTTTTCATTCTCACTTTAATCATATAGAAAGTTTTCTGCTACATCTGTCTTGAAACTCTTTGAATTCGATTCAACATTCAAGAATAATCACATGATAGTATTTTGTATTCTACGTCAAGCTCAATCTAAAGTTCTCACTTTCGCTTTGATTGATAGTGAAGTCTCTACTTATGTCTTTATGAATAAATTCTTTGCGCAACAACATCATCTTCTCTTGCATCAATTAACTCACTCTCGCAGACTTTGAGAATTTGATGATTCAGTCACTTTAATTGATGACATTATTCATGTCGTTGAAATCACAATGATTCTCGATGAACACATCAAAAGACTATTCTTTTATGTTATTGAATTAAGTCAATATCTCATCATCATGAATCTATCATGACTTTGTTATCACGTCATTGATGTCAATTTTGAACACAATATTCTCATTTTATCTTTCTTCTTCTGTCTTGATCATTGTTGTCAATCTCTCATCAAGATCTATGATCTTAATCAACAAGAAGAAAATTTCTTGCTTGAAGTTAATAAAGTAACTTCTCTTCAATCTTGTTTTCAATTCACTTACAAGAAGCAACTCAGTTTATAAATCACTCACAAGAAGCAATTCAGTCTACAGATCATTTACAAGAAGCAATTCAGTCTACAAATTATTCACAAGAAGCAATTCAGCATTCAATTTACTTGCAAAAAGTAATTTAGTTCTCAATTCACTTGAAAGAAGTAACTCAGTTTTCAGTTCGCTCACAAGAAGCAATTCAGTTCTCAATTTGCTTGTAAGAAGTAACTCAGTTTCTCATCTGCTTGCAAGAAGCAATATAACTCTTTATTCGCTTACAAGAAGCAAACTAATATTCAGCTCATTTACAAGAAATAAATCTCATTCAGTCTTGTTTCTCGTCTGAAATAAGAAGCTTTTAGTCATATTCTTTAAGTCATTCAAAAGAAATACTCATCAAAAATCAAGTGTCAAAATTCTTTCTTCTTTAGAACTTCTGTTGTTTCTTAAGCAGATTAATTCAATCAATCTTCTATACATTTTGACATAGTTGAGTTGAAAGCTCGAAGCTTTAATCATGCTACTTATGTCAAAAAAATTGAAGTGTTTAGCGTTATTCTAAAGAAAATTGATATTTTCTTGAATCTTGAATTAATCTCATCTTCTAGTTTAGATTTTGATGAGTCAAAATCGCGTCACATGACTTTGACTGTTTATTCAAAGAACAGCTTAATTCTTGCTCAGTTCTCGTCTCATTCTTAAGACAGTATGTATGATAAAATCATCATCTGAATCTTCATTAAATGAAAAAGAAATTTTATTTGATTGCATTCATGACACAAGAAGATCTTGAAGTTTATTAACAAAGTAAGAACGTTGATTCAGTCACAATTTTATCATTCAGATATTTCAAGTTTTTAAACATCTTCTTCAAGAAAAACGTTGATATTTTGTCTTCGCATTAAGCTCATGATCATGTCATACATCTTAAAAAAGATGCTCAACTCTCAGTCTTCGCTTTGTACAACATGAGTCGTGATGAAATTCTAGAACTTTGACGTTATCTGAATGAGAATCTGAGCAAAGATTTCATTCAAGTTAATGACTTTCGAACAATTGTTTCTGTTCTCTTTGTCAAGAAACTCAAAGAAGAACTTTGCTTCTGCGTGAACTATTGAAATCTGAACATTATTACAGTCAAGAATTAATATTCTTTGTCTCTGATCTCAGAAACGCTGAATCATCTAAGTTGAGCTAAAATCTTTATCAAGCTGAATATTATCTCTGCGTTCAATCAACTTTGAATCAAAGAAGAAGATGAAGCTTTCATCATTTTTTGCACTCGATTTGAATTATTCAAGTATCTAGTCATGCTCTTCAATCTATGTAATGAATCTGTCTCATTTTAGAAGTACATTAACAATATTCTTTGCAAACATTTAAATAAGTTCTGTACAGCTTATTTGAATGACATCTTGATTTATTTCAACAATAAACTTGAGCATGAGATTCATGTTAACCTCATTCTGCGAAAGCTGCGAGAAGCAGATCTTCAGATGAATATAATCAAATGCAAGTTTCACATCACTCAAGTTTTGTATCTAGAATTGATAATCATCATTGAAGAGATCAAGATGAACTCTTTTAAAATAAACATCATTGTCAACTGATTCATCTTAATCAACGTTAAAGACGTTCAAAGTTTTCTAGATTTCGCGAACTTTTATAAAAGATTTATTTATGAATATAGTAAAATAATTATCTCGCTCACTCATCTCATCAAAAAATATGTACTCTTTATCTGATTTCAGAAATGTCAGATTGCATTCAACATTCTTAAGAAAGTCTTCACTTTCAAGATTATTCTTCATCACTATAATTCAGATCACAAGATTGTGATAGAAATTAATGCTTTGAACTATGTGTTTAAAAACATTCTTTCTCAATATGATAAAAATGAGATTCTTCATTCAATCACTTACTTTTCGAAAAAGCATAATTCAGTTGAGTGTAACTATGAAATCTACGATAAAGAATGTATGATCATTGTTTGCACTTTCAAGAAATGATGATCAGAGCTTGAAGACTTTATTTATTTTATTAAAATAATCATAAATTACAAAAATCTTAAGTATTTCATGTCAATTAAGCAGTTGAGTCGTTATTAAGCTCATTAAAGTGAGTTTCTGTCTAGATTTAACTATCACATTGCTTATCATCTCGACAAGATTAATGATAAGTTGAATGCTTTGACATGTTGCTCAGAAAATCTCTTTAAAGAGAAGAATATATTTGATTCTTGACATCAATATCAACATTAAACAATTCTGAAAACTCATGTTTTAAATCTCAATATTGTTAAAAATCTCATCTTCAACATTTTCAACATCAAAGTCATGAAGTTTCAGTCACAAATTATCACTTTAGATTCAGTTCAGTTACATTTGTTTTCAATTATTTCAGCATTTTTGCAAATTTTAGTTTTCATGAATCTAGAAATCGAAGAATTCAACGTTAAAAACATTAAGTCTCAGTTAAATCAAGACATTCTGAATCTTGATGAAGATTCTGCTGATATTCTCACTCAGACATTGTGAGAGTAAGTTGAAATCAATGATAAATTCACAGTTCAAATAATTGAAGTGCTTCGCAATGAAGCACAACATCACAACAAGATTTCTTTAGTTGAGTGTAAAGAACATAAGAATCATCTGTACTTTCAAGAAAGAAAGTACATGCTTAACTCAGATAAACTATGTCTTTATATCATTCAGCTCACTCATGATAATGTCATGAATAATCACTCAGAAAGAGCAAAAAGCTATGAACTTATCAGTTGAGTTTACTGATGATTAAACATTTATAAGTATGTTCAACATTTTATACAAAACTGTTACATGTACACATGTTTCAAACTCTTTAAACAATGAACTTAAAAATGATTGCATCTTCTTTCAGTTTTTGAACGTCGTTGACGTGATGTCTTCATGAACTATGTAGATTCTTTATCGCTCAGTATCTTCATGAATATCACATATAGATATGTTCTAGTCTTCGTCGATCGTCTTATCAAAATAAAACATCTAGTTCTCATCACTTCTATAAAAGTTGAAGAAGTCATCAACTGCTTCTATGCTCATGTTTGAAAACATCATGATTTACTTGAGTTCTTCATGTCTGATCGAGACACACAATTCATCTTCAATGTCTGAAAGCATATGTGTAAAATGCTGAAGATAGACGCTAAGTTATCAACGACGTATCACTCTGAAATCGATGATCAAATCGAGAGAGTCAATGCTGTCATAAAGCATTATCTTCAAGCCTTCGTCAACTACATGCAGAATGACTGAGCTAAGTGACTTTCTGAAGTCGAATTCATCGTCAATAACGCATCGTCATCAATCACTCTAGCATCACTCTTCTTGATCAATTCGAGTCAGAACTCACGTCTAGACTTCGAGTCTTCTGAGTCTCTGCTCGAGAATCTTACGTTTCAAGCTCAAGACAAGTTAATCAATGTTGAAGAGTTCATCAAGAAGATGAAGAAACTAACTGAGCATCTACGTGATGAGATGCTTATAGCTCAGATCATCTACGAATTCAATGTCAATCTCTCTCGTCGTTCTTGTTCTAGATACTTCGTCGAAGATGAAGTCTGACTGAATGTTTGCAATCTCAGCATCGCTCGCCTTGCTGTCAAGTTAGACGATCATAACGTTGATTTCTTCAAGATCAAGCGTGTCTTCAAGAACAATTCTCTGATCATCGAGTTAAATCTTTCAGCATTCATGAAGATTCATTCAGTCTTTCATGTCATTCTTCTGAGTCATATCGCAAGTGATCTTCTTTCGAATCAACGTCAGAAATCTCAAGAACTTGTTATCATTGAAAATGACGAAAGATTCTGATATGTAAACAGCATACTAAACTTCAAGCGTGATAGATGCTATAATTCATCTCTGCTCAAGTATTACGTCGATTGAGAAGATCACTTTTCTACTTGATAGTCTTTTCATCTTCTGAATAATTGTGAGCAAGCGCTCGATGAATATCATCTCGTCAACTCTGTCGCTGAAGAATCACATGTACTGTCGTGTGTGATGTCTCAATGTCAATGTCAAGAACTCTAAGTTCAATCTTCATCATTTCGATTCAGTCTTGATCTGACTCAGATCTTGTTTAGATCTGACTCAGACATCTTGTTTAAATCTGATTCAGATGTGACTCAGATGTATTCTAGTTTCGTCTGTGCATCATCACATTAAACTGCGTTTCGTCTTTCTCTTGCTCAGATCTGACTCAGATCTTGTCTAGATCTGATTCAGACATCTCGTCTAAATTTGACTCAGATGTGACTCAGATGTGTTTCAATTTCTCGTGCATCATGACGTTAAAATGCGTCTCGTCTCGTCTCATCTCGTCTTGTCTTTCAGACATCTTGCTCAGATCTGACTCAGATGTGACTCAGATCTATTTCAGTCTCGTCTGTGCTTCATCACATTAAAATGCGTTCTCATCAATTCTCATCTCGTTTCAGTCTTCGTCTTCAATTCTTTCTCGTCTCGTCTTGTTTCTTCTTGTCGTCTTGCAGAAGCTCAGTCTTGAAAAGAAAAGCTACTGTCATGATGTCAGATCATCAATTCGATTTAGAACATAGATCGTCGATATCTTAGAAAATCTCGATTCATTGAATCTGTTTTGCAGTTCAATGAATCAAGTCATCAATCTAGTCATCATCATCTTAATCTAGTCTCAGCAATTCTGTTTTGATCATTTCAGTCGTGTGCATGAACTTCTGCAATCTTAAGTCAATAGAACTACTGTCTAGCCTTAATTCTGCTCGATTCATGTATATAGAAGTCGAGTTCTCGTTCTTTTCTTTCGCTTTTTGTCTTTCGTCTTGTACATTATCTGATGTATTGTCTTGTACCTAGATTCTATCAAAGTAATAATAATATCAGTCATTTATATTGATAGTATCTCTAGTCTAGCTCAGTTTCTGACATCATGTTTAAATGATTCAATCAGTGAAGAACGAAATTAATAATGCTTGATCTTTAAAGATAGTTATAACTGAACATTAAGAATACAGAAGAAGAATGATACAAGAACTTCTATTTATATAATGTTCAAAGACTGCATTAAACTTGAAGAAAATGTGTTGTGACATAGAAAGAATGTGATGTAAATAAAGAAGATGTTGAGAAAGAGAAAAGAAATTGAGTCATATTTAAGTCAAATCTGAGTCAGATTTAAATCAGATCTTTGCTAAATTATTAACTAGCTTTAATTAATACACAGTGAACTCGCTAGCATTCACTGTGAATTGATTAAAGTTTAATCTTTGACACATTTGTAACAGTTGACAACAAATTGAAGAAGATCTGAGTGATGCAAGATCTTTTCACAAAGACGTATTAAATAGACTTTGAAATGAGAATCATTCAATTAATTGACTTCACATTCTCTTCAAGTTACGCTTGAATATCATTCATTAAAGCAATGATATCATACTCTGCTTAAATCTGCTTCTTGAGCGCTTACTTTTATGCTTTAATGAGTCATTTCACGACGCGTTTGACTTTTCAATACTCGTTGTGAATCAACTCTTTTTCTGCTCAATACAGAAACTTAAACTTTGATGATTGAATGCAATAGTAAAGTTGATCTTGATGATAGCATAGCATCTGAGTTTCTGTCTTCTGATGAAGAAACTCTCTCTGCTCATCAATTAGTCTCTTGAGTCGTCGTAAATCAATCAGTTAACTCATTTGATTAATCACTTGAATCAACTTCGTACAAGACTTCATGTCTTAATATGCAACTTAAGTGTGATATTGAATCATGCAAAACAAGTAGTTGCAATGAAAAATGATCAAGTTGATTTAATTTATGATTAAATTGCAAACAGTCTCATTGAAATTAAAATTGTCTGATGAATAATCATGTCATCATTGCTGTCTTGAATCAGAAGTTTCAAGACTCATCATTGATGACATTTCTCATTGCTCATTGAATACAATAAATCATGAAGACTTGCATGAAGTCTGTCTCTTCTTCTAATCATTTTACTCAGTCGTGATACTTATTATAGAAAAGCATCATGTCAAGCGAGATTTGAAATTCTTGTGTTGTTTTCACAAACAAACGAAATACTAAAACGTCTTGCATGTTTAAACTGAACGTCAAGTCGAGTTTTTATATCTACATTTTGACTCAACTTGAGTACTCAAGTCAAATCTCATGACTCGACTCGATATTAATCTCGAGCCGAGTTAGAACTCGCTGACTTGACTCGACTCGTCAAGCAATCGAATATGACGTCAAGAGAGCTAAATATAGAAAATTTTTCCGATTTTATGCTTTTGCATTATCTTTTTGCATTACCTTTTTGATAGAAAGTCATGAAGAGAAACATGAAGACTATTTGATAGAAAGTCATGATGAGAAAACATGAAGACTGTTTGATAGAAAGTCATGAAGAAAAGTCATGAAGAAAAGTCATGAAGAAAAGTCATGAAGAGAAAACATGAAGACTATTTGATACAAAGTCATGATAGAAAGTCATAATAGAGAGTCATAATAGAATATCTATCTATCTATCTTCATGTCTTGACGGGTCGAGTCGAGAATTTCAGATCAATACTCGATTTCAATTCTCTGACTCGATTCAATTACTTGAGTCGAATCTTCTGACTGAACTCGAATACTCAAGTCAAGAATTCTGACTCGAATCGAGTCTTGACAAGTCGAAAACTCGACTCGATCTCAATGACTCAACTCGACGCGATCAGTCTATGCATGTTCTCTTTTCACGAAATGAGTTGACAGTTTAATCTCTTTCAAACGCTCAGCATCAGAACTTTCTTGAAAGTCAAATTAAAAGTAAGATAAACATCATTGTAGCAAACAAGACTGATGATGTGAAATATCACACAGAAAAAAGAATTTGTATCAATGAAGAATATGTAGATTTTACTATAGACTAGTCAGATTGATGAACTTAATTTTCTGACTGTCACTCATGATCTTTTGCACCTTTTATGAAACTTGATTCTGATGAGTTTCAGCTGCAATATGAGCGTCACTTTCTCGATGATCTTATCGCGCTGAGCGAACAAATTCAGATCTCAATAAATGATTTTGAGAAGAACTTTTGATCGAGATTCAGTGAACGCAGCGATCAGCAAGATCGTTGCAAGTTGAATTCATTGTCGTTCATGAGAAAAGATATTTGTGTTCATCACTCAATGACAGCGCAAAATCTTCAGAAAGTCTTTTGCATTTAAGAGAGATTTGTTGATTTCGCTGTTGTTCAGCTTATGTTTTTCGATTAGTAAATTATTGATGAACTATTTCTTTGTTAATCATGTGAAAGCATTGACATTCTTAATCACTTATATCGAAGATTTATTTCAAGATTAATGAGTTGATTCATTGACTCTTTCATTTGATATATAACTGACTCAGTTGATGTCAGTAAATCTCGATCGAACTGATTTTCTTGACAGAGTAATTGTTACACAATCAATGAAAAAAGTTCTTGATACGACTTTTCGTAAATTTCTTGAGTGTGTAGTAAGAATCGATATTGATGACAGAGCAATATCTAGAAGATCGACGACGTGAGTAAAATCATCAAAGAATGAACATTAAAAGTGACTGATTCTCTTCACAATTTCTCAAGATGATTGATGTGAAGATTAATCATATCAGCGTAGAGAGTGATCGATTGATGATTTCTATTAATCTTCTCGAATCGTTGATTGTAATATTCTCAAGCGAAGAGCTTGATTTTAGTGAACGCGTCGTGAAACGAGTTTGAGTGTTGATTCTGAACTTGAAGCGATGCTTTTTGATGAATCATCTCAGATGATTCTGAGAGCAGTCAAAGTAAAGACTGAATAGAAAAAGACTCTCAAGTACATCAATGCAAAGGGGAAAGTCAGCTGAAGAGAAAGGAAAGAGAAGGCCGATCTTTATAGGCGTGGAAGTGCTTCAGAAACGAATGCGACGCTTAGCGTGATTTCGTCTTCTCTTCTCCTCTCTTCTCTCTTGCACTTCTCTTCCTTTTCATCCTTCGCGCTTCACGCCGCAACGTCCGTGAACAATTCGAGCTCACACAAGACATGGAAGGTCGAGCTTCGAATGTTGAACAGGTGGGTTGAAGACACAAGTGGAATTAACTGCAGGGACGGCGTGACGTTGCGGGGATTAAAAATCGCAGGCATCGAATCTCGGGCGCATGAAAAATATAGGGCGGCATGGGCACGGCCGGGGGGCCGGTGCAGAGGGAGCGTAAAAACAGCGTCCAGGTCCCTCGGAAACGGCTACCTTTTCACCCCGACTCAGTTTAAGTAAATAATTTTGTTAAAACTATACCTTATGCTTCCGAGAAGGCACTAGCTCTATTAGGGTTTAGTCTTACGTAGAAGAGGTCAACAGAGGGTTCAGAACAACCGGTTAAATAAGCTTCTTCTGACAATGGGGCTAGATGTATGATACAGGGCTAATGTTCAACTAAGGTATCGTTCAATTTAATCTCGCTTAAAAGGCGAGAGGCACGGCTCAGGCCGAGGATAGTTCTACTCCACTTGCGGTCAAGTACTAACCTAGAATGCATAGAGCAAAGACATGCACAAATGTATTTGAACATTGAGTGTGGGACATGGTGATCCCCATCCCCATCCCCATCCCCATCGCCCTCTCATGAAGCGTGTGCGGCAAAGCCTTCACGCTAGAGTATTCTCGCTTTTTATCCCCCACCCCGAAGAATATAGCACCCGCTCTAGGCCATGACCTCGCTCGGCGCCCGCCTGTGGCTGCAGGTCCGAGTGCTGCGAACAGGCTGAACGGCGGTTACAGAATGGACAACATGAATCCTGCCGTCTCCTCCTCGTCCCCCTCCTTCTCCTTCACACACATTCACTCTCACCCATCGTTGTTGCTTGCAATTGACAGGCGGCCCAACGACGTGCGACAAGGCACGAGTCTGCCGCGCGATACTCAAGTCCCTCCCCCCTCTCCCTCTCCCTCTCCCCCTCCCGATAAACCGCCATGGAACCTATGATCACTGCCGCGCCCGTTCCACGCGGAGCGTTACTGCACGGACGAGGCAGCAGCAGCAGTAACAGCAGCGGCGCCCTCGCCACGTGTGGATATCTGAGCGGCGACTACGGTATGATCCCGAGAATACACTCGATGTCTTCATCGATATTCCTCCTTGTTCGTCCCTGGTTACAAATGATATTGCTCGCCACTGACGAGCCACTCTCCTATAAGCCAATCCTCTGACCTGTGGATTGGGATACACCTGTAGTACCGGTCCTTCCCTCCTGCCTTCCCACCTCGGCTGTTGCAATGCTGTCGACTGCGCCCCGAGCTCCGGCGCTCATACCTGCATCACCGTGGAATCCGGCACAATTCCTTGCACAAGCCACTTGTCAAGTGGCTGTATAGAAGAATACTCAAGTCTGCTCTTCTGGTACTGAAGCAAACCCTCCTTCTCCTTCCATCAGTCTCTGTCTGTCTCTCGTAACCGTGGTGAATGAAGGAAAACCCCTTCCCCCCACATATTACATTGCAAAAGAGAACCAAAAAAGGGCAAAAGACCGAAAAGGCCAAAAACTCTTTTTCCCCTTTCAATCCTTCCCTCTTCACCTCTCTGTCACTGCCTACACCTTCAAACCAAAAGAGAGTCCAACTCACAACCTGCAAACACCCACAGTACCGACCCCACCGCTCCCGCATGCATCACCTACTCCCAACCCCCTCCCTCCTCCGGCTCTGCCGCCAACGCCGGCCTCTCCCCAACCATCTTCTCCTACTCCTGCGGCCCAACCCAAACAACCCACATCTACCTCGCCACCGCCACCAACGCTCCCGCCTCCGCCTCCGCCTCCGCCTCCTCCCACACCCCGACCACGATTTCCAACCTCCCAATATACGCTTACGTCGGCATCGGCATCGGCGGCCTACTCGTGCTAATACTACTATTGACGATATGGAGAAAGTGTACGAATACCCACACTTCGATTATTCCCTATGGACAACCCAATCATCCCCTCCCCTCGCCATACCGATGCCGATACTGCGGTTCCACCAACCTCTTGTATCAGATTGTCCAGCCTGGAAACCGGAACGGCAACATCGGCCGCCCCTACTATGTCTGCGTGAATCCCCACTGCTCTAATGTCACGACACAGGGTGCAGGCCAGCACGCCAGAGGGTGGGTTACGTGGGATGATACCGTGGGCGTGGCACCGGGGAACCCGCTGTGCAACTGCCAACGCAGTGCGAGGCAGGATGCTGCCGGCGCGGGATCGGCTGTCCCCGGCCGAGGTTTCTGGACTTGTAGTACAGGTGCTTGTTACTATATTTCTTGGCGTCGGGATGGGATGGGGGGCTGGGGTGATGAATTCTAAGCGTTGGTTGATTTCTATAAGATAGTGGGAAACATCGTTACAGAGAAGAAGTCTATGAAGAGACTTGTTATATGTAAGAGTGCCGGCGAACGCAGCATGAGTAATACTGAGCCCCCTGCCGCGGACTGAGTTAGGAAATCGGATAACAGACATGTATAGCACGCAAATACGTGTCTTCTCCTTATCAAGGCAAAGGAAAATAACTGCTTCGGGAGAGCTGTTGATCTTTAAAGTGCGCAAAGTTACAGACCGCGAAGAATTTGACCCCTTCGAGGATAGGAGTGTTTCGGGTACGCTAAGAATGGGGAGGAAGGTCACTGGCTAAAATGCGAGAGGGGCCACTTCAGACTTGGGGCAGTGGCATTAAGCAGCGAATGACGTGTGTTCGAACGCGTTGCATGAAGCATGTTTTGAAACATGTTTTGAAGCGAGTAGGCTGGTGAGTAGGCGAATGAGTAGGTAGGTGAGTTGGTAGCTGAACATGTAGGTAGGCGAGTAGGTAGGTAGCTGAGTTGTTATTTGGACATGTACTCCGTAGGTGAGCGAGCATGTAGAGTGATGAGTAGGGTGGTGAGCATGTAGGGTGGTAGGTAGGATGGAGGCTTGGGCCCTTGGCCGGCTGCAAAATTTCAAGATTTTAGGCAAAATATTTCAAGCAAGATTCAATCAAAGATGAGAAATCAGCCCACAATGTTGCTTGAGACTGTTTTAGCAACATCAATTCTGCGGGCTGTCTTCCCGAAATGCCGACGTAGTTTGAATCATTTAATCGTGCCTCTACATAAGTATTAAGGGTGGTTTTATCTATTATAGTAATTAGACAAAAGAAATGAAGAACTTCGACTCCTCAGGATATTTTCCAGCTGCGTAAGCTAACCCGTAGGGGCTTAGCAGGCGCACGTCCGAGAACTGAGGCAACCTCATCTTAGCAAACCCATCAACAACTCCTTTAGTCTATGCTATTCCTTGATCTTGCTATTCATTGCTTTGTCCTGGCTTATCTGGGAGCTTTGCGTTGCGTAGATGTAGGCTTTCAGGTTTCGTTCCACCTACCTACAGGCGTACATAGCATGTTGCATCTATCATGGATCCACTAAGTCTTACAGCAAGCATTATTACGGTCATACAGCTCACAGGATCGGTCGTTTCTGCTGTTTACAATTACAGAAAAAGTGTTAAGAATGCACCAGAAGATGCTGCCAAGATCATACAAGATCTGACCGGGTTGTCGCACATTCTTGAGAAACTCTTACAGGTAATCGAGAAAGAAAGATCTACCACAGTAACTCGATTGGCGTCCTTAGAGGGCCTTGCCAAGCCTGATGGATCCTTAGAATCGTGTCAGAAGATACTTGAACGTTTGAACGCAAAGCTTCAGCCAGAAAATGGCTGGCGAGCGGTCAAGCAATCATTAATATGGCCTCTGAAGCAGAAATACGTAAAGAGTACTCTCGATGAGATCGCTACAGCTAAAGCAAGCCTTGGTCTCGCTCTAACAGTAGACCAAACGTGATTCTTCTGGTCTAGGACTTTGGATTATTGCTCATAGCTCTCGCCAGATCGCTAGCACTCGAAACCAAGGATGGTATTGATGCTTTGACATCTTCTTTTGAGTCCTTCCGATTCGGTAACGCACAGCATGTTTCGCCTATAGTTACAGTGGCTGACCTAAACCCTCTGGAGACGAGAAGCAAAAGGCATTCCTTTCAAGTCTTTCTCCAACAGATGCCACAATCAATCACCTGGAAGCACGCAGGAAGCATCAGAAAGGCAGTGGTGATTGGTTCACCAAATCAGAGCAATACTCGAAATGGGTCGGAACGGCTGACTCAGTCTTGTGGGTCAATGGGATCCGTATGTTTTACTCGTTACCAATCCAATTATCTCTGTTTGTATGTTCACAGCTGACAAAACTGCAGCCGGATGTGGAAAGACCATACTATGGTAAGTACGCACTGAAGAGAGCTTTATTTTCTTAACCGAAGTAGCTCCATAACGATTGAAGACCTGCTCCAAAACTATCAGTTAAATAGACCGCGGACTGCTGTTGCGTATTACTACTTCAACTTCCAAAGCAAGGCAGAACAGCAGTTTGTTAACTTGCTACGATCTATCATTTTGCAGCTTTCCTGTCAATGCCCCAATTTACCAAGTTCGGTCGAGAGCTTGAAATGGCGAGAGAAATCCAACTTCTCTAACGAATACTTGATGAGCGTTGTCAAAAAAGTCCTCGAGTGCTTTCGTGAGGTCCATATTGTGATCGATGCTTTCGACGAATGCGAGCAGAGTGAAGAAGTACTACGATGGATTCAAGAGCTTATGGAGAGTAAAGATGGTAGACTCCATCTGCTAGTTTCAAGCCGTCAAGATCATCGCTCCCGCAGCGCCTTGGAATCAGCCGCAACGTCAATTTTCGCTCTCGACGAACATACCTTCGAAAAGGACATTCAGCTTTATATCCGAGAGCAACTGAGCACTGATCCTAGAATGATGAGTTGGCCGTCTAGAGTACAGAACGATATCGAGCAATCTTTAATAAGCAATGCCGGAGGCTTGTAGGTAGCATTTGAGGTTCTAGGACAAATTTACTGACTGTGGCAGATTTCGATGGGTAGATTGTCAACTAGACGTTCTACGGAAATGCCTACGAGTCAACAACATCAAGGGTGTGCTTGATACACCACCAAAGACATTGAATGAGACATATGATCGAATTCTTACCAGCATTGATCAAGCTTACGTTGAAGACGCGTACAAGATTTTGCAGTGGCTTGTTTTTTCTACTCGTCCAGTATGTTAACTTTCTATTGCAGGTTGGTCCGTCAAGTTATAAGAGCTAATGTATGAGGACATAGCTGCAAACAAACGAGTTAAATGAAGTTCTTGCTTTTGACCGAAGCGATCCACACAATCCAGTTTTCAGTCCTCACCTTCGCCTTCCGCTTCTCGAAGATGTGCTTACTCTCTGCTCGAGTCTTGTTACTGTTTCTGGTAAGAAAAGTACTGGTGAAGATGACTCAAACATCGAGTCGCTGGAAGTTCGTTTGGCTCATAACTCAGTGAAAGACTATCTTATCTCCCATCATATCAAGAGCGGGCCATCTGTACATTTTGCCCTCGAAGCGCAACTCGCACATTCTGTCATGGCGGGGTGTTGCCTTGTCTACCTTCTACAATTTCATTCTGGATTGAATATGGCAAGGCTACAAGAATTTCCACTGGCGCCCTACGCGGCGCAATTTTGGACCGAGCACTTGAGGCATTCTGAAGTCTCGGAGAGAGATCTGTTAGACCGACTGGCACTGCAGCTTCTTACAGCAAAAATAGCGTATCGAAACTGTTGCTGTTTGTATAACCCAGATAGGCGTTGGCAAGGCATTGAACTAGAAAGAGGTCCTGGACTGCCAGCGCTGTATTATGCTTCTCTCACAGGCCTTTCTCGCATGATAATGCCGCTAGTAACTAACGGAGCCGATCCCAATGAGGACGCTCGCGGATGCCATCTTGGGGAAGCTTTAGGCGCAGCGGCTTACAAAGGTGACGAAGATAGTGTGAAAGCCTTGCTTAACGCAAGCGCCAAGCCAGATGGGGGTGACTGGGAAGGCGCATACGGTTCTCCTATCGCCTCAGCTGCTTCACAAGGCCACAATGCGATCGTGGCGCTACTCTTGCAGGCAGGTGCACATATGGACAAAAGGGGTGGAGATGGTCAGGGTTCAGCTCTATACCAGGCCGTGGCTTACAGGCGTCTGGAAACTGTCAAGATGCTTGTAAACGCTGGCGCGAACATGGATGCGTTTGCAGGCTTAAGTGGCGGGACCTGTGCAATTTATATAGCGGCCAGCCGGGGTGATCGCGAGTTAGTGAGCCTGCTATTTCCCAAAGTCTGCGAATGGGGAGCTGCGGTGGCCTTGAACAAGATAGCCAGCGCAGGGCATCGGGAACTTTTCGAAAATCTACTGCAGACGCAGAAAGGCAAAGAAATGGGATTAGAGTATGCGGCTCGTGCTGGATGGAATATTCTCGTGCAACACATGGTTGACGAAAGTTCTCGGGACGCGAAAAACGACCGTTCAATCAAAACAGCCTTCTGTCAGGCTGCGGCAGCCGGCTCGTTGGAGACAACGCAAATCCTCTACGAGAACAGGGTGGAGAATACCGTCTCTGGTGATGAGCTTAGCGACGGGGTTGCCTCAGCAGCAAGTCGCGGCAATAGTCTCGTTGTGAAATATCTCCTAGACCGTGGAGCGGATACCGGGAGTCAAATGTGTCAAGCAGCTTTGGTTACAGCTGCTACAAATGGTTATCTCTCGACAGTACAGGTGTTGCTCACCGCAGGCGTCAGTTCTAACTCTCACTACAAGGAAATGTGGCAACCAGAAGGGAGGTCTTGTCTCTGGGCTGCTGTTAATCGAGAACACGTCGCGATTGCTCGTCTACTCCTTGCCTTTGGTGCTGATCCAAATACTCGATACATTGAGAGTTCTGCACTCAACAAAAGCATTGAAAAAGTCAATAAAGAGTTATTCGATCTCTTGCTAGAGAAGGGGGCTTCTACCGCAATTGTCGAAATCAAAGAGGCTCAGTACGACACTCTTGCACTCCCTGTTCATTGCGCTGCCTCAGTCGGCAACATTCACGTTCTACGCAGATTGCTAGAAACAAGCCTCGAAGCTGACAACATACTGATCGCGGACGGTTGGACGGCTTTGTTCCATGCTGCAAAAGCCGGCCATGAAGAAGTTCTACGCATTTTGATCAACGACTACCATGCAGATGTCAATCGACGTGCCAATAAGGGAACAGTCGCAATTCACACCGCAGCATTTCACAACCACGGCAAATGCGTTGAAGTCTTCCTGGATGCCGGTGTCGATGTAAATGTGCGAGGCCGTGCTGGGCGAACGTCATTACACTGGGCTGCGCAGGAAGGCAGCATCGACGCCGTGCGGGTCTTGCTCGAAAGAGGTGCTAACGTCTTCATCGAGGAGAAAGAAACGTTCATGAAGGCTGCAGATATTGCAAAAGTCAAAGCTCTAGAGGTCTCAGAGTCCCAGAAATCAGGGTCTCGTTGGAACAAGCCTCATGAAGAAAATTATGAGCCCGTTCTGAAGATGTTGATGGAACGAGTGGCTTAGTTATAGCATGCAAACGCGTTATTGGTAAAGGTTAAAATGAAAAATTGGTTTACGGGTAAAGAAATAAGCACGGATTACTGTCTTATGAGAACTCTAAGATGAAGAAAAAAAATATTTACAGAAAGAAGAAGCATAATAGCTTCCACTCAGCCATGCCGGCCCCGGGATAACCTTTTTCTATAACACGTAGTTAGGTAACTAAGAACTTTCTGGACCGGTCCAAGATGTTCGAGTTATGTATCACTAAGGTTTAACAAACATGTTCAATAGCTGCAGTCGTTCTGTGATAGTAGTTTGGTCAAGTGCCGTGCCGTGCCGTGACAAACGATAACAATATATTTGAAGAGCCGAAAAGAGATAGGTCAGTAGCCGCTTTAAGCTACTAGAGCATCGAGGAACCTATAACCTCCACCGAATAAACCATCGAACCGAATATTAGGAACAAGAATAGGTTAGTCACACGATTGGGTGAGGCGTAGCATAGAATACAAGAGCCAAAACTGCCTGTGTTCAGCTCGGCTGCAATTGCCCTACAATTGCTGCCCTAGGAAGTGTTAAATTTTGGGGCCTTCGTATGCAACCCCCCCTCCATTTTTTATTCCTAACACACATTCAACACACCACCACACAGGTAGATAGCGATCAAGCCATCCTACTTCAGTTGATCACCGTTACCTATATCTAACAGTGGTTGATATTAAGTTTGGTCTCCTGGACTTTGCATCCAAGCAAGCGGAAGTCAGGTTCTATTGACATGGATCTTGTTGCCACACTGACCTTGCCGGCTGTCGCAGCAGGCCATGTCATGTTGCAGGCCCGATTGTTATCACACTACAAAGTGGATGATGACAACGGCAATGGCCGTGGTCTTATACAACTCATCGCTGCTACCGAAGCGCCTTTCATCGTCACAGAAACATTACGGCGCTCAGTGGCATTTTATTTCTTTGTTGCTGCCTGGATGTTGTGTATTCGAAGAGCGATCGTTGTTGCACTAATAGGTCTTCAATGCTTCGTAGTCGAATGCTACGTTCATTTTTTCAACTACGCTGGCTTAGATTTTTGATATAGGCCGAGTACCTTGGCGAAAAACTACTCTGCGTTCACCAGACTTTTCGTTGCAGATTTCATAGATCTCGTTGTTACTATCATCGTGGTGTTGAAGCTTTTAGCTGTAATGACTGGATTGGTCGTGATATCAATGCTGCTCAATTCTAAGAAAGAGTCTTCATCTTCAGGACAGAACATTGAAAGATTCAGTCATCCTCAAGCAAACCTGAACGTTAGAGAGAATCTCAGATTCAGCACCCTCGTTGCTCCGACTAGATCTCATATTGAGGCAACAACTGTCGTCGGACGATCTGTGCTGACGACACAGGCTAGACAACTTGACTCGAGAGGAAGGTTTCAGCGGCTAGAAATGAATCACAATCGCCACTTACACTTCGTCACGATTGTTTCCACGCTTTTTTTGCCTTTATCGTTCGTCGCGTCTCTGGGGCCTATCTTCTGGCATAGCACGTGAGATCACAGCAAGACATCTACTGAAGTGTCTCTCGGGGAAAGAGTAAAAGAATTCGCAGTCCGTTTTGCACGATATTTCTTCCCTCGTACGGCTTGCTTCATCACAGACCTCGATCAAGCGATTGCAGCAGTGGCTGAAGTCACGGCCTTGAGATTCAGCATTTACAGCGTCACAAAAGCCTATCACAAGATTTGAACTGCTGCAGAGAACTGGGCTGATATCGAACTGGTCAGAAGAATATCGCCTAATGTTGAGCTGAGCTCACTCGAAGACCGTTCACGTCGCCGAAGTCTCTAGGCAAAAAGTGAAGATATGAACATCCATGTCCCTATAAACTGCGCCAGCTTTGTTGTGCAAGCTGTCTTTGCTGCCGAGCTTGAATGAACCGAAAACCTCGGCTGCTTTCCTTTCCAAGACAAGAACGTTGAACCGACCACAGCTCTTTAATCGAAATCAGTTCGTGCATAAAAGAGGGAAATTATGCTACCCCTGGGTAGCCATGATTTAAGACCTATTTTCTCACTCACGAGCGGAATATCCTCAATATTTGGCTATAAGGATAAAACCAGTCCAGCCGATCCATGATAATTTACTGTACGAAGATCAGACAGAGCCGATTTCAGAAGATTCCTGTGTATTCAAAAGACTTCTTTGGCGCAATCCTCCTGCACTCAAAGCACGTGGGGAAATTATTTTAAAATACTTTGGACTCTTGATTACCATACGACCCCCAAAAGATAGGAGTTCCCTGCCATTAATGCTTTGGAAACAGCGTGTATTGGCTCAAGAGAGGGCGGAAACAGTGCGCTAAAGTTCCATCTACAGGAAAGCTATAAGTTTTTTACGGACTTTCGAGCAAGTCGCTCCAATTTAAGTAACGTCGGCGAGGACGAAGTAGCAATGATACTTCGCTAACGAAGCATCTTGTCAAAAGTTGGAAATATTTCAACGAGTAGCAACATGTGCACACACATGAAAGTAATAGGTGGTTACAGATCCCTCTGTACATTTCACTGGAAAGTCTCGTGAATCAGGATCTGAAGTACTTCTATGAGAGTCATGAGGGTATTCGCAAACAAAGTTGGCTGCGAATCCAAAGACTTTTGCGTATGCCAGAACGCTTTGCGTTTTCTTGGCATCGCATTTGTCGCGCCCCCCACCAAAATTTGCACCGAACATCGTTCTTGATACCTTGTGCATAGTGCGTCAACTGATTCTACCTTACTTCTTGGTTGTTTTATTGACTTAGCGGCTTTGCAACCCTGCTTATTTCTCTTGTGGTTGATTCAGCTGTACCTGGCGCCGAGAATAGCAAATTTCGCTAAAATTTCGCGCCTTGAAAACGTTATTTTTCTCGCTCATAATTTTCTGTATTATTTAAATCCTATCGAATTTTCGAAAGGGAGTAAGGGATTTAGAGTATGGATCAAAAAATCAAAGCAACTTATTCCAACTGAGAAAAAAGGAAGTTGACAAGAGTGGGACTTGAACCCACGCCCCTTTCGAGACCAGGATGTAAGAATACCTTAACCTCTGCAATTAAATCAGTATAAAGGCGAGATGCGTGGACTAGTGCGGGATCTTACGGCGCCATAACCAACTCGGCCATCTTGCCTCATTATTAACATCGTTTCTCAATAGTGATATATAAAACCTCTATATTTTCTTTCCACCGCTGCTCACGCCAGAATTTCCCAAAATAGAATAGGGATAAAATAGTCGTTGGGAATACTCTTGAACGACTAGATAGGTCCTGATATCGAATTGCCAGTAGCTTAAGCGCGAGAATGTTCTTTGTCGGCCAATGTGTTTTGCTACTTAATGTGTACCTAGATACTATCATCGCAATCCTCCAATGGATAGGCGTCCAGGATCCTTCCTGTGTAAATCAAACAGCCCTGCTGCCTCAACAACTGATGATGTCTATCGAGAAGTTCTTGGAGCCAGTTTGTCAACCCCATCCACTCCAGATTTTCTGTGCGCAGTACCGAAGATATAGTTCCTCGAGGGAAGCCATGTGTAGTTTTTCTCGACGATCTCTCCTGTGAGGAAATTATGAAGAGTATTTGCCAACGGAACAGCCGAAGGAATATTTCGGACTATCCCAATGATGTACTCAATGATTTCTAAAAAAAAAATCGAAACCTGGATTCCAACTCGTCGTCCGTCATCACTTTCTTCAGCCATGGCAGCAAATGCGTGTTGATGAGTTTTGATACTAGGGGAGTTGGTAACGTTCGCTTCGTAGGGCTGGTAGGGCTGGAGCCCGCTACAGTAGTAGAGTTTTCACCTTAGATAGCATCCTAACAGCAACAACCAAAATATCAATATGCCCCCCATATGACCTCGTGTTCCAACACTCTGTAGACCTCATGATTTGCGACCACAGAGATCTCGTTCACCTGCTATGTCCTAGCGGTCCCAGTCGATGACACCGATACTATAACGACATTTCTTAAGCTTTTAAAAGGGTTGGCGTCTACACCAGCTCCTTCTTGTGATTAAGGTATATAAAGGCAGGTCTGGGGTTATCAGGATCAGAAACTCGGTATTGTATTTCGCCATTACATTCGGTGGATCGCGCCGCTTGAGCTAAGATGAAGGTCATTTTTAATAGATGAAAGCTCTAGCCTCTACGGGTTGGTCGCAGAGCATGGTTTTGGTCCTGAGGACAAACGATACAACTAAGAGGCATCGAACTCAGTATATCAGATCTTTAGTTAGATGCGAATTCATATCCTATGCGATGCATGTGTGAACTCAAAGCGGCTAGGACCGAAAACGGCATTATATATCCCGATTCCCGAGAGAGTCGAGACAAAAGGGAGTCTTAACAAGTCTGAAAAGTCTCCTCCGTTTATCTGCTCGTTTGAAGATAGCATGCCATCTCCGCCCCTGCGTCATGCGTTCTCCTCCTCTCCTTTCTCTTCCTTTTCTCCCTCCTCGTCTTCGCCTTCCTTCTCTTCGTCTGCCTCCTCTTTCTCCTCCACCTTGCCTTCCTCACCCCCTTCCTCGTCCTCATCCCCGTCATCTCCCTCGATCTTTGTAACAATTTCACAAGGCAAATCACCAACATCTACATCCGGCGGCTCCGCTATAACAGGAATGAGGCCATCCTCATCCAATGCCTCCCTAGTGAGTGGATTATCCGGCTCCCACCAGAGCCTCAGTGCCGATAGTTCCGGTCGCTGTAAGAATGTGTCTATTGGAAGTATTTCGAAACGACTCCAGCTCTTGCCCTTTACTGTTTTGCTCTCCCTTTTGGCTTCGCGTAATAACTTAGCCAGATGATAGGCTTTTACTTCTTGTTTTTGGATTTTCAATATGAGTGGAAGACGGGTGAGGACGAACCGGGGGAGATCCGGAGACGGGGATGCTTGCTGATCTTTGTCGTCTGAGTCCTCGTCGTTGGAAGGGTCAGTTGATTTAATGCGTGCTTTGATCTCGTCGTTTGTGTCTGCCAGCTTCTCGATTTCTTGTGCTGACCGATCATTGGACGTCGCCTTCAAAGCGCTTGTCTGGCGTCGAGGAGCGTCGCCGCGCCGAAGACTCAAGCTTCCATTCTCTACCGAGCCCTCCCGCACTCCGTCCTCGTCTTCGGAGCCTTCAAGGACTTTTACTTGTCTATCAATGATTGCCGTCAATAGATTTACCACTTCCTCGTGTTCCTCAAAAGAGGCGATGTCAAGAGCCGTCATATTGACAAGTCGATTGCAAAAAGTAAGATCGGCACCATTATCCAGAAGAAGGTTGACACTCTCAATGTCTCCCAAGGCCGCTGCGATCCAAAGAGGGGTCTCTGCCCACCCAATCACTTCCTCCTCACTGTTTGTCTCGCGACCAGGCCAGAGGCAAAGCTTACTTATGCCCCAGATACTGCGTAAAGTTTCAGCGATACAGCTGGTAACAGGCCGCTGGTGAAGCCAAAGTGGCACTCCGTCATCGAAGTCTTCCAGGAGGTTGACATTTGCGCCTTTCTCCACAAGCAGCCTCGCAATCTTAGTGTGTCCACGCCTCAGGGCCTCCATTAGTGGAGATGCTTTATTTACGTCTGCCCTATACTCAAGAAGGAGACGGACGATGGACTCGCGGCCTTTCACCGTCGCTGCCCGTAAGATAGTGCCTGTCTGTGGGTCAAATCTCTTGACATCAGCGCCTGCTTCTATGAGCAGCCGTACAGTCTCGTCGTTGTCAGCTCCCCAACTCATGCAAGCCTGCGTGAGTGGGGTACGGCCCTGAAAATCAGTCTTGTCAACCAACGCGCCTTTACTAACCAGGGACCGAACGATGTCTTTATGTTCACGGTCGCCAGCTTCAAATAGCGCTGTACGGCCTTCTTCCCCATTCCTTGTGTCCACCATTGCTCCGCGATCAAGTAGAAGATTGACTATCTCCGTATTACCGCAAGATGCAGCCTCGAATAAGGCAGTTTTCCTGCCTTGTGCCTTCGCACGCCGGTCAAAAACATCGAAAGGCGGACTGACGAAAAAACTGTAGGTCAATCCGTCGGCACCAGCGTCGTCTAGCCCCACATGTTGGACATTCTCTAAGCTCGTGGACAGCCCTTCATATACGTCCGCACCCTCATTCAGTAGAAGCTCCACAATACTAAGGTAGCCGTCGTGTGCGGCGGCTGACAGCGCAGAACCACCTTCACTTCCGCCATAAATATTGGGGTCAGCGCTATGCTTTAGTAACAACTCTACAACATCTTGTTGCCCGATCCAAGCAGCTGCCTGTAGCGGAGTATGCAATCTACCCCCCACTAGGCTGAGGAACCCCTGGCTGTGAGAAGTCGCCAAGTTATTAGCAGTCTGCTGGCCTTCTATCTCGACGCCATCGTCTGCTACCTGTTGCTGATTTTTGCTTTTGTCTACCTCTATGAGCGAACGTACAAGCGTTGCAAGGCGTGTGAGCACGGCATAGTAGAGCGGCGAGCCTCGAAGCTCGGGAGCGTGTCCACGATCCGAAATTTCGACGTCCAAATCATGAAGATCTATCCAGTTTTGCATCTTCTCTTTTGACGATAAGAGATCAATTGCCGCATGAGGGACATTCCCACCGCCTTTGACTAAATGCTTGGCCCAGTACTTTGCAGCATACTCTGCCAACAGCAAGTTTTTCGAAAACTCCTTTGAGTCTGTATAGGAGGCCTTGTCATACATCAATAGGCAAGAGATACTCGACTGTCCAATCTTAGCATGGGAGAGAGTTTCGTCAATGCTGTAGCAGGCCGCGGAACCTGCACGTATGCGATCGGAGACCAAGTATTCTTTGACCGAGAAGTGCGCCAACTGCACCTTCTGCTTCGTCGTCGATGGGGGCATGGCGTCGTTGTTGTCGTCTTCATCGTGTGCCTCAGCATGGTTTTTATTCGCATCAATGCAGGTAACGAGGCTAGAACAGATCTCCAAAACATCATCTGGATCCGCGAGTCGCTTGTCAAAGTTGAAGATCTTCTCTTCACTTACGTCAACAGCGAAGAGTTCAGCAACTTCTTCCAGAGAAAGAGGCCTCAAAGAGCAGGTCAACCATTGCAAGATCTGAAGAACTTCGAGCTTGTAGCGCGGGTCAATCTTGCACAGTATCCGATCATAGGTCTCATCAAGCGTGGTTGGGAGGGAATCTAATGCTTCACGAAGCTTGCTTAGATTGATGCAACTGCTTAATGCATCAATCTGACAAGCAGCCCAACGGAACCTATACTGGAGGTAAGTGGTCATCACATACTGAACCGATGTAATACTTACATTCCTTCAGACTTCTCCATGAGCCTGCTCTCTATCTCTTCTTGCACTCTTGGTTGCTTTTGCCAACGTCTGAACCTCCTGTCATGCAAAAGCCTTCCGTGTACATAGGAGCGAATGTCATCATCGACGCTCTCGTTCTGGTTTGGTCCCCAAGATAATCATCGAAAAAGTTATCAAAGTCCCTTAATCTGCGGCTTGTCATGATCATGCTTAGTCCACTATCCTTCCTTTCAATAGCTGATGTTAGAAAGTCTAAGAGCTCCTGTCGGCTTTCGCACTCATCCAGGGCGTCTAAGACGACAAATGTTCTGTCGTTGGAGTCCACAAGAGCTTCGAATACTCTTTCGAGATCGTTGATTTGAGGCGGCTTTGCTCCCTCCTGGCAGGCTTTGAATAGGGAGTCCATGGGCCCAGGTATAGAATCAAAGCTCGTTAAGAGTTGTAGCACAAGCGAGCGAAGCATGTTGTCAACATGTTGCTTCGTGCTGTCGTTGAAGTCGAAGTAGAAGTATACAACCGCACTGTTCGATTTCTCCTGCGACAATGTCTCGATTACGGTAGAGCTTAGGACCGTTTTTCCTAGCTTACAGTCAGCCTTCTCAACACATAAGGCTATGTCTGAAGAAGCAAGGATGGTAGATGCATGAAACGTACCACAGCCGGGGATGCCATGAAGCCACAGGAAAGAGGTTTGCGCTGCCTTCCAGTCATGGAATGGGCGAGTTTCGAATAGCCAAAGCCCAGTATTCGCATGTCTCTTCTTCAGCGCTGCATTAAAGTTCATGGAAACATCAGGTGCCGCTAGCCAATTGACTATCTTCCAATACCGCTCGTCTATGTACTTTCGATCAGCCTACAATCTTCCCTTGGGTGGCAAAGGGAAGGCCTGGGTACCATTGTGTAAAGACTTTATTGACGTTTTCAACGACTCCTGCCCTTGCTGAAGCTGACTCAATCTGACCCTAACCCGGCAGTGAGGGGGAAAAATCTTGAGAATTTAGGGTGTACCCACGATTGGTCCACAGTCAACGCCAACTCCAGGTCCTTCTTCAGTCTATCGATCTTCTCAAGAATCTTCTTGGTGTCACCTTCTTTGAGTGGCCAGGTCAAGGAGTGCATTAGAGCTTTACGTCTCGATCCATCCTGACCTGCCCAATCTGGCAGACGTAGCTTCTCGTTAAGAAGCTTCAACTCTTTTGCGATGGGACCGTCTTCACGGTTGCAGAGTGCTGCGACTTCCTTCAGTTCGATCGCAGGGGCTGTATCAGGATTGTCTGAACTCGCTAGTAATCGCTCAAGTGACTCGAGAATGTTGCGCAGACTCTTGATCTCCTCCAGCAACCCAGAGATCGCCCGGGATGCGCCCTTGACAGTGCTAGCATAGTCGAAGCAGAGGTGGATCACTCCGTTGGTTGCTTGTATTAGGGTAATAACGCTCGCAGAGATACTCAGAGGATCCATGATAGTCTATCTCGCACTCGCACGTTGACGAGTCCGAAGGAAAATTGAGGAGGCGCCGATGAATTTGTCGCCACTCTCTTATACCGAAGTTTAACTTCGGCCTTTTCCAAGGGAGTATATGCTCATGTACTTTCATCGAGAACTTGATATGATTGATGAAAAGACGATGTTCTAGAGTGAACATTGATAGTGAGAGCTAAGAGGCGTCCGTTTAGTAGTGGAACTGGAGGGTCGGGGAGTGCGGCTGAATTGTAGGGGGGGGGAAGTAGTGGTCCTCCATCCTTCAGCAATCAAACGATCTTTCCCAGATTGGGAGAGAAAGGTAACACGCTCATATGCGATATGACGCTGCCCTCAGAAGTATCTCGGCAAACGTCGGAGTTGACAATATTAAAATAGTATCGATCTCTACGCTGTCGTCAGATAGCCGACGGCCGTGATATTTGCTTATTAGCCTGTGCAGAAAGCTTTCGAATTCTTGGCATTCAATTTTGTCGCACGCCCCACCAAATTTGTATAGACATTTCGACATCTCAACCCCTCAGCACCTATTATCGCATCAAAACATCTCAAACAGGCTCAAATAGGTGGAAATGAAGCTATTCAGACACTACTCAAAATCTACAGTACCAGCTTCAAGATCTCTTTCCAAGGCTCTAATATCAGCTTCAAAGATATAACCTTCGACGCTATGCTTGAAATGCTGCTTTTGAAACCTGTCACAGCGACTTCTTGCTACTGCATAGTGCAGAAAGTCATCAAATGTCCCATCAAAGTGAGGTCATATCTCGTGGAAATGACTCCTTATCCAGGCCGTCAATACACTAAAACTGAGCTCAATGAGGTTGAAGTTCGAGGAATATGATGGCAGATACCGTATCTCACACTCGTGCGAGGTAATGAGTTCCTCGATACGAGCGTTACAGTGTATGCTGACGTTAGTCATTATGGTCACACTTCTAGCTGCTGGAAAGACGTTGCAATGAGGCAATAACTCGTTCGATATTCATCGAAAGAAAGCTTCGTCGGCCTTAGCTACATTGAAGCTATATGAGAAGCAGCACACCTCATTTTCGGCGTATTCGAATTTCAGCCGAACGCTCAGGGTTCATGAAAGGAAGCTTTTAAAGCGTCAGATGGAGGGCTTGAAGCAGAGGGACTGGTTAGGGGGGGGTGGTAGGCAGATTTGGTAGGGCCCATATAGGGGTACTTATATATAACGGATACTCGTATTTACCGGGTTTCCGCGCACTCTAACCTAGAAAGGTTAGTTTTAGACAGTATCGAGTTTAGCGTGCTAAAAAGGACACTAAGATAATTACTTGATAGCCATAAGGTAGTTAGCGTGCGCGGAAACCCAGTGTGCGTGGAAACCCCGTATTTCTTTCCTCTCTAAAATAATCACCACTGGTACCCATCTCCGAGCAATTGTTTCTCACCCACCCCATCATGACCTATACTCTAAGACAGGCTAGATGATATCTAAAACAAGGCTCTTGATTTGGATTTAATCTTAGACGAAGCGTTGAAAGACCTGCTTGAAAGAATAACAACGCGTAAGATTGCGAGCAGCTGTATCTGTTGATCAACCTTCATTTGGTCTCCACGATGCGTTGGAATTCCACGACAGCGAAGAGTATTGAGCCTCCAGAGAATGGCGCCAGAGAGGAATTCGATGGCGGTGAAACATCAGCAAACGCACAAGCCAACAGAATAGCCATGAACGCGCTTTCACAACAGTTCAATAGCGATCCGTCTATGGACATGACGGCTCTACTCAAACAGATTGCGGAGACGTATGGCAATACTCGAAGAACAATTCGAGAAAGTGCAGATCGTTCTCTCGCTATGGACGTACACAATGACTATCGCAAGAGCCGAGGCCAAGATGTCAGGATCAAATTGCAGACATCCTCTACTGTGCAAATCGTAAAACCTTTACACGATAGAGCACAAACCCTACTCCGTATGAAGACTGACACATCGTCGGTTTCTGAAGATATCAATGTCCTTGGGCCCGATTCAGTAGTCCAGCTGAACAGTTCACTGGCTCAGAGTTCTGTCATATGGGAGTTAGGCAGGCTTGCAGTACTGCAACTCAGCCCTCAAATTGTTGTCAAGGCGGGAGTGGGTCTGGACGTGGAACATGTTGATTCCTTGGATTATATTAAGCAACACGCACCCGCAGTTCCAATACCCGACGTGCTCGGTATTCTCTCTACAGAAGATACCATATATCTGTTTCAAACATGGATAGAGGGCGATCCACTGGACAAACTATGGCCAAGTCTGACCAAAACGCAAAAGACGTCCATACAGATCCAATTGAGCACGGTGTTCGCGGGCCTTAGATCTATACCAAGATACCTGGATAACGACGGCAAATTGACATTAGGGGGCGGCAACCCAAGACGTTGCAAAGATATGAGAAGAGAACTCCGTACGGCATGGTCCAATCAGCAATGAGGAAGAGTTCAATAACTTCATTCTCTCATGCGGCGATGTTGAAGTTCAACTTTCCGGGCGAGAGATGATTCATTCTTTCCTAGGCACTGACCACGAGATTGTTATGACACATGGAGATCTTCATCCAAGGAATATCATGGTAACCGAAACTCTGAGGGCTAGTATTGATGACGCCGGCCTTCTGCACGGCTCAGAAATCAGAGTGACTGGACTTCTGGACTGGGAAATGGTCGGGTGGTACCCGAGCTATTGGGAATATGTTAAGGCACTTCACACAACGTCCAGCCGTGACGGGACGGCTGACTGGTGGGCCTACCTGCCAATCGACGTAATTGGATCATGGGGCCCAGATTACGCAGTTGATTTAATGATTAGTCGCCAGCTTAGTTGAAAGCCTCGGATTGACATTATTTTCAAAGCCAGTCTCGGTGGCAGAAAACCAAGGAGCGCCAAAAAGTCCCATATTCCTTAGCAGGCTTGCAAACCCTTTGCTCGGGCAACATTTTACTACATGAAAATCCAACAGAAATATCCGCTGACTTTCGCGCATTGCCCGAGGAACAACCACGAAAGACATTCACATGAAAAGTACTCGGCTACTCAGAATGCATATCCTCGCAATACTTCGCAGATAGGTGCATGTGTGGAGGGGAACACGCCTCAAAGCAGCAGTCATACGCGCGCTTACTGCCAATTCTGTAGCATGCTTCGGAGCTGTCGTTCTGCCTCGCCCGAAGCTCCAGAAGCCCTCCAGCCTGCAGAGAGCCCAAAGCGTCCATAACCCATGACTGACAATTCCATGTCGTACTCACGTTATCCACATACTGGTTCTGGATCAGTTGTCTTACTAGACCCACATTGGCTGGACGGAGATCGCCGCACGGCACGCTTTGTCGCCACATGCCTGACCTTTGTGGCCGGGTACCATACTTGACCTGGGCGACGTTGATATCAGTGTATTATCTTTAAACGAATATTCAACTAGACTGTAAGAGTATCATTCTTTTTAATACTCAGTTATCATTTTGTCACACATATAATGAGCTACTGTAAGTCAGTATATACACTATAACACCGCCTTTAGACGGTAATTTGAACCATTACTGAATAGATATACAGTTAAAGGAAACCATATATTTTCGCTAAGGTAAGGTGTGTAGACCGTAGAGGGCTTCGCGTTGCATAAGGTAGTGATGACCACGATTATCGATTGTCTCTCTCAGCCCTGTATGCTTCACTAAACAATCACCTGAACAAACCTCTCGCGCATGCCAATAAAACAAAAGAAACGGTAACTTATCCCACCCCAAACAATTCTTCCACAGTACAGAAAAATCCAAAAGTGTCAATTGAAAATAGTGCGCTACATACTTTGTACATTTACTGACATAGCACAAGAGAACGTCGAACGCCTCTTGCTGACAATACGAACGGTCGAATTTAGGTAGAGCTCGGAAAATAAAAATATAGAGATACTTTGCGCGTGAACAAAAGACAATGAGATAGATGATTGTGTGGTTAATCGTTGAGTTGATGCTGGTCGATCATGAATGAACCTGGTTTATGAATAACACTAAGGAGCTTTCGTCGTTCAGCGTGTATGTGAGTCTAATGTGCATTTTATGTGAGAAAGCAAGGTAGCCGCCTCGGGCCGTGTAAGATAGATGGAATGCTCGAGGAAGGAATTCGGCTTGCTTGACGTGAAGGTATGTAGTGCGAGTAGGTACTTATAGTATAGTGGAGTGAACCACCAAAACCAATGTATTGTTTCCCTCTATTATATAAGCGTGTTTTTTTGATTGACGACCCCTACTTTCACTCTATGTACATATACATATGTTCCAGTAACATACGTTTCCGAGCCCTACCGTCGATCCAAGGACGCCATCTCCTCCTCCAAATTCCTTACGTGCTAGCTTCCTTCATAGCACAGGCTGCGGATCCCTAAGCACCAGGCTTCGAAATATTCGCATATTCCATTGGGTGAGTTTTGTTGCCTACCGTTATCCGGTCGGCAAGTCCGCTCTCGAGGTCTTTCTTTCTGCTAATCTGGCTCTCGGAAGAGTTCTCAGACCCTTGTCGCTGCGGAGCACTTCCTTTCGACGGAGACAGTGACTGGTCAGATAATTCGTTCGCGTCGTAGAATGTCTTTATTTGTCTTGGGGGCGGGCGCGAAGACTCCAGGAGCCGAGGGAAGTAGATAGCGAGCAGTGGCCGGAGGGCAGGGACAGATACGCACAGCTGAGACTGGTAAGTTGCCCTGACTCACTCGACGATTCTGTATTCTCGGGTACTCACAATACCGAGGTCTACTTCGATAGCGGAACAGATCCATAGAGGCCATCTAACATCGCGAGTCAGACCACGGAGGTGTTCTCCCTACTGCGGAGTGAATTTGACTCACCCAGTCCAAGTTTCGTCGTAAGATTTCACGAGCGCTTGGTCAACATAGTAAGCGTGAACGACACCTGCAATGCATACAATGATCCCGGCGCTGAACAAAGCAAGAACAGCAAGTCGCTGCTTCTTCGGTAGCTGCAATCCCCAGACGAGCGGAATAGGTAGGAAAAGTAAGATGAAGTCGAGGAATATCGTGATAATACTGAACGAGAGCATCAATTTGCCTTCATCGATACAGGTATAGGGGTACGTTGCAAGTGGTTCCCAAAAAGCACTGAGTGGTCTTGTGTACGCCATGTCAGCTGACCAGTACGACGTAAAGGGAGAGCGCGGATACTGACCGGCAAGCGCAGACGGCTACAATGAAGTATGCCAGCACCATTGCCATTTGGAACGCTATACCCCATACGATGCAAAGGTTGTACCAGATTGGAGTGGCAGGGCCGGCAAGTCGCTTGTAGAAGCAAAGAAGCGAGATTTTGTTCAACGTCGCTGCCCAGAAGAACAATACCTGAGCGGTCAGACAAAGTTTGTATCCGGGGGGCCCTCTCTCCGCGTGGAGATCCCACGAGTGCCGATTCCAACCATATTGGTTATCGGCGATGAGGACAACGCAGGTCAAGGCAAACGTAGGGATCTAGTTCAGTGATCGGTCAGTCTCAAGGGATGGGTGAATGATCGAAATGTCGTTGCCTCTTTGCAGGACTTTTCCGAGACCGTCATAACGTCTTGTCGGCCGGTCGTCGAGTTGTACTCTTGCATCGCAGGGAGGTGATAACTTTTTTTTGCCCCACGGATGGAATCTAGCTTACCACAGATGCACCAATCACCCAATCATCCAGGCCGAAGCTCTTGGTGATCCGTAGGCGGGTGTAATATCTCAAGCCCACAACAATGCATACAAGAACGATGAATATGATGTTCACCACGGTCAATGCAGAGCCTCTGGTGATCGGGTTGACATAGTTTGGAGCCGGCCAACTGGCGATAATCTCCGCCGTTGGATGCATAGCCGATAGAGGAAATAATCACAAGCAGGAATGCCTTTGCTAAAATAAAATAGTCGGCTATTCTAGGGACGATATTTGCAAGACGTGATCATACGACTCCGGGCACACAAATACATGCCCTTCGCGGTGAATCGGAGGTATGTACAGGAAGGCGAACAACAACGACAGGGCGGGAATAGATTGCCTTTTGAGGACGGTCGAATTCGGAAAGGGAGTGTTTTTTGGTAGCCAAATTGTTTGGTTCTACTAACGTTAGCATAAGCAGTCCACCCCACCACGCCTCGACATTAACTTCGAGCCGCGTCCCCAAAGCGGAAGCGGTGGCCCAAGCCTGGATGGCGGACGTGCGAACGGGACGCCCATGTCCCTGGCCGCCTTCGATAGCGGTACCTGTTTGCGGGTGGAGATTCCACCAGGACTGAGAACGGAGGCGCGCCAATGGGAAAGCTATACATAGAGAGAGAGTAGCGCCCTAGCGGAGAGGAGGGTCAGTGGGTCAGTGGGTAAGGGTCTACTCTTGGCGTCTTGGCTCCGGCAGTTGCCTTTCGCTTCCCCACGTTTTATCGTTCCCAGGGGAAATAAGCATCGAAATTTAGTTCTCCGAAGCCCAAGCTTCTGCTCGCCAAACAACTGGTCAATGTGCTAAGGTACGTCGATCTTGAAGATGGAAAGCGTTACCGTCGCTGTGGCACCGGAAAAATGATCAGCCGAGAGGTCCGCCCTGCACCGCCAGTTGCAAAATGCAAAAGCCAGCGTCGAGAGCTGGATGCACGTGATGCTGGCCGCAGAGCACTTCTGCTATGTAGTCAGCGGAGCCAAGAGATGATTCCGTGCTCGAGGTTTGGCTCTCGATACTAAAATGGAGTTCTCCGTGACGAACGAATCTGAAGAGTGGTGCTGTCTATATGTGGGCACTACCGCTGTTGTTGGTTAGAAGTCAGATAGTGCTTCTCCCCCCAATACTGATCAGCCTTTTGTGGCAGAGTGGTCAAGACCTTGTGTTTCCGTTTCCTGAAACCTTTCAGGCTTCATGAAACATGAAAGATCTGCTCGACTATATATAGATTCTCGCACCTTCCAGTGCCGTTCCACGGATATTTAGCTACCGAGACCTCCCACGGTCTCCTGAATATTCCATGGTGATGGTGAAAAGGGAATCAATGTTGTCGTAGGAAGTAGAAATGGAAGGCCTGACCGTTCTCCCACATAAGTAGTGGGAGAAGCATAAGACAGCCACACTATAGTATACCTTATAGTATCGTAGTACCCCTATATGGTAAACCCACTCACTATCGTTAGGTAGATGGCCTAGACGGGATGGGCCATTCGTTTGAGATTTGGACCAGAACACTATGCGGATGAGCGCTATATGTGAGTTCGACTTCGCAATATTTTAGCTCTCTTCTGGTGCCTTCTAGCTGTCTGCTGTGTTCTAGCTCTACTCGTATTCTAAGTTCACATTCTTCTTCATGACGTTTGAGTATTCCTTACCATCGTAATCTGAAATATCAACGCAACGCTAGAATGAAGCTTGAAAAGAAGTATGATTTTGAAAGAATGAGAGGATAAAGAAGAGGAAAGAAGAGAGAGTGAAAAGATCAGAAGTTGTTCAGCAGAACAGATTTTACCATTGCATTACCTCTGTTTAGAAGAGTCTGATGTACTACGTAAGTCACTCAATACTGATGAGTTGAAAACATTCATCGATTCAAGAGTTGTTTACCTTATCCCTTAAACCGTCATTAAAGCTGCCATCCCAGGATTAACGAAGCTAAGCCTATTTAGGTACCCCACCAAAATATTTGCTTACTGCACAGTTCCTCTACCTCGCACTAGGAAATCTAAATATTAATCTCCAGATCCCCATTGGCCTGGTTAGTCATCTCCCGTGGCTCCCTAGTACCCTAACAGGTAAGGTAGCCGTATACCTGGGATGGCAGCTTTAATGACGGTTTAAGGGATAAGCTAGGATAGAAAGAAGTATTGTAACTCACGTGATCCGAGCGCGTGACATCTCTCACGTGATCTGTACTACCCGGCGAACTATTCAAATAAGCGGCAGTTTTACCGAGGTATATCCCCCTTGTTTCTCTCTCTTCTGTTTGACTTGTATCTAAGTCAAAGCTCACTCAAACTGCTTAAAGTGTTGCTGATTGCTCATGTATAGCTTGGAATACTATACGCAGTCAAATCCATAGTATTCCGATCAATGATTGTAGCTCTGAGGGTCGCATTGAGATTTTATGAGATACCTCAGTAAAACTGCTATTTATTTTTAATAGTTCGCCTGCTACTCAAATCTCTCTGGAACGGCCCGCAGAAGCCCAGCCTTGTCAATCAGGCTAGACTTTGTTTAAAAGTCCGAGTCTTATCTCGTTCCGATATGCCAACTTGTACTGTTGTACTTCTCTTTTGCATCAATGGGACACCTCAACAACCGTTGATTGACGATTGTGGTACAGAAACCACGCCCTGGCAAAAGAGCTTCAGCTGGCTTCCAGTCCCTCGGAGGACTATATCACCTTCACCGAGTCACGGATAGCTGCCTCCTACCTTCATCATGGACAGCATCACCGCATTCTATAATGGCCGTAAGGGTGAGAACTCAACTCTGATCGTATCCGCCGCTCTTTCCATCGCAGGCTTCCTGTTCCTCTCCCTCAAAATATTCAGCTTCGTCCGCCTCCTCCTCTCCATCTTCGTGCTCCCCGGCAAATCTGTGAGCTCTTCCCAATTACAACCTCTCAAAGGCTCACACTAACGCCTAACCAGCTCCGCACCTTCGGCCCCCCCAACTCCTGGGCCATCGTCACCGGCGCCTCTGACGGAATCGGCAAAGAATTCGCCCTCCAACTCTCCCGCGCCGGCTTCTCCATCCTCCTCATCTCCCGCACCAAATCCAAACTCGACGCCCTCGCCCAAGAAATCTCCTCCAACTCCGCCAACAACGCCTCCACAAAAGTCCTCGCCATGGACTTCGCCGCCAACGCCGACGCCGACTACGCCCGCCTCAAAGCCCTCGTCGACAGCCTCGACGTCGCCGTCCTAATCAACAACGTCGGCAAAAGCCACGACATCCCCGTCCCCTTCACCCTGACCCCCGAGCACGAAATCCGCGACATCATCACCGTCAACTGCACCGCCACCCTGCGCGTAACCCAGCTTGTAGCCGCCGGCATGGCCCAGCGCCGCCGTGGCCTCATCCTCACCATGGGCTCCTTCGGCGGCCTTCTCCCGACCCCACTGCTCGCAACATACTCCGGCAGCAAAGCCTTCCTGCAGCAATGGAGCACGGCGCTCGGCAGCGAGCTGGCGCCCAAGAACGTCACGGTCGAGCTGGTGCAGAGCTACCTGGTCACGTCGGCCATGTCCAAGATCAAACGCCCGAGCATGTTCGTGCCGACGCCGAAGCAGTTTGTCAAGGCTGTGCTGGGGAAGATTGGGCGCACGGGCGGGGCGCAGGGGTGGGCGTATACGAGCACGCCGTTTTGGAGCCATGCGGGGATGCAGTGGGCGCTGGCGACGTTTGTGGGGTTGAATAACGGGGTTGTGGTTGAGCGGAATAGGGGGATGCATGAGGCGATCAGGAAGCGGGCGCTGAGGAAGATGGAGAGGGAGGGTGGGAAGAAGGGGTCTTGAGCGATGAGGGTTGGGGGGTCTGGGTTCTGGTGATGTTTTCGAGAGAGTACAGGGAAGATGTATGCTTTCAGGCCAACCAACGGCCCTCGAGGGCGATTCCTTCTAGATGTAACAATAGCAACAGCTATATACAAGCACCGTACATCCCTGTCAAGCCCCCTACCCCTACCCCTCCCTCCTCCGATACAACTCCCCCCCACACTCCCTCAACCTCTTCGCCGCCTGCTCGGGCGTGATATCCCGCTGCGGTTCCGCCATCAACTCGTACCCGACCAAAAACTTCCTTACCGTCGCACTCCTCAGCAGCGGCGGGTAAAAATGCACATGCAAATGGCTCGCTTCGATTTCTTCGTCGGAGCCGTCCAATGGCGCTTGGTGGATGCCCATGCTGTAGGGGAAGTGTGTCTCGAACAGGTTGTCGTAGCGGCGCGTCACTTCGGCGATTGCTTCGGCGAGGTCGGCTTTTTCGGGGGGGGTGAGGTCGATCAGGGAGCGTTTGTGCTGTTTAGCGATGATCATGGTTTCGAAGGGCCAGATGGCCCACCATGGGCAAACGACTAGGAAGGCGGCGTTGGAGAAAACGACGCGCTCTTGCTTTTCTGATTCGAGCTTGGCATAGTCTTCAAGGAGATTGAGGCTCCCTTGCTCCCTTCGATACTTCTTTAGTTGCTCGAGTTCCAGCGCTGGTTCCTCGGGTAGGCCGGTAGTGGTCCAGACTTGGCCGTGCGGATGGGGATTCGAACAGCCCATTGCGGCGCCTTTGTTTTCAAAAATTTGCATGTATCTGTACTGCGCGTTCTCGTTCTTCAAGTTGGCGCTGTGATGGTTTGTGGGTGGTAATGTTGTTGCTGCTGCGACTTTTGCCAAGGGGGATTTTGGCGAGATGTGCGCGGTGTAGAGCTGCGTCCAGGTGTTGATTACCGGGAGGATGTCGGAAGGTTGGAGATCGGCGAGGGTGAGGTTATGGGAGGGGGCGAAGGTAATCACGTAGCATTTCCCTGTTACGGGTTCTGCACGGAGGAGGAGGGAGGGGAGGCCTACGGGATATGAGCGGTGATCGGTTGTGAAGAGGAGTGTAGACAAGGGAGTTCTCTTACTGCCTTGAACATCGCTAGGGCTGTAGTCTGCTTGCTCTTCTTTGACAGCGCTGTAGTCGTTGACGAAGACAAAGGTGCTTTCGTATTGGGGGTTAATGTCGCCTTGAGCGCGCTTGTTCCCAGGGCACAGGTAGCATGAAGGGTCGTGTTTAGGCAATGTGGTCTTGGAAGCTGCTTCCTGCTGGCCTCTATCGTCTCACCAAGCATGCATCAGTCCAGTATATTCCAAGGTATTTGATATACGCTGTTGCTATTGCTCACTGCCATGGTCTTTTTGTCCTATGCGGCGATACTAGGATCCAGCTTCCACGTAAAGGATTGTACCGCCGATGCGATTTATCATCCAGAATAGCGTCAGGCATTGTCGTTCGACTGTCAATTGGGATTGGAAACAAATTCTGTTCTCTGGCTGTTGAAGAACTGTATCAGTTGCAGTACCTACCAACCGTATCCGTATATACATGTATTTCATGATCAGGGTACTCGCACTGCGGGGTTACATCAACCGACAAGGGTATCGGGATTAGCCTAGAAAATATCCGAGGAACCATCATCACTAGCGCCATCGGGTACGTGACCTATAGGAAACAGCTAAGGTAGGTAGGTAAGTATTCCATCTACCTTGTTCGATGCAGTGAAGATTGCGGACATTGGGTTTCTACTAATCCAAGGTATTGTTCTTTCATATGAAATGCCCCTAAAGACCTCCAAACCTCCATGATGGCTGTCGATCAGATGTCCGCGCATAGAGCAGGCTTTTTCAGGCTGCCCAACGAGGTGAAGATCCCGTTTGCCCGTTGTACGACTCCAATCAAGCTGATTGAGTCCATACAGATTCTATGCCAGGTCTTGAACTCATTTTCTACCCGTTCATTGCTTCAGTACGCCGTCGTCTGCCATAGATTCCGAGGTCTAATTGATCGGATTGTCCATAATCGGCTCCTGAAGGCAGCGTCCCTCAAGGATCACAAGCTCATTCTTGAATGTTATCATCCGATGGCCCAGTATACCGAACCGTATCTCTTTTGCGAGTACCTTGGTACGCCAGGGTTGAGTGATAGGTGTGGAAGAGAGGGATCCACGCAGGATAGGGTTCCAGGTACGGGCGAGCTCGGAAAGCTATATTCGCGGTTTCTGCCACGTGGGAAAGACGTAGAATCCGAACCAAGGATAGTGCGTTCGCATCCAGCTGGCGATGTTCCAGGATCGCGCACGAGTCCTACGCCTGGCACCTCTTCGTCCGGCCAAACAGTCCAACCAGATATGATTACTCGCACTGTGAGCGTGGAACCGCATGAGTTGTTCTTTCAGCTTTGTGTCAGTGCTAGTTTAGTGCAGGTTGGACCGCGAAGAGGGGTTTTCCTGAGCTGTGTAGATGTCCTTAAGAAGACCACAACCAGAATATTTAGAGATTGGCTCACAGGAATGGCTGGAGCTTCGAAGGATTCTGGCCCAGATGGGCATGAGCTCGTTCCGAACGGCACAACAAAGGAGCTGGGCAGTTCTCACGAGCAGCATCGACGCTTGATATGGGTCGACCAAGAGAATAACGTTGGGCTTGGGGTCCGAGCACATGAGCGGAAATGGAGGCGAAATATTCCAATTCTAGTCCATCAAGACGACAATCAAGGCATTAGCTATTCAATGGAGCTTGCAGGTACGTGGCGTTGGGTCGTCAACTTCCAATCTATCCAAAGAGCTTGGAGCTTTCCATTCGCCATAAGAGTTAAGCTGATATTGCGTAGAAGTACTTGTCCGAACAACACATCTTCTCCTGACAGTAGAAAAATCGATCCTCGATACAAGTAGTCACTCTGGCAAAGCCATGATCTTTGGATCGTTTGCAACCAGAAATGATGACCACGAATAGCATACAAGGCCAATGCCATCGCAACATCAGCGGCGGAAGGCAGCGGCTGTGAATTGGCGTTGGTTTTGTCGCATGAGCATTACAAGAAGTAGAAGGTAGAGTGTTGAGGTGAAGACACGGAAATAAGAAAAGCTTGCCAGAAATGATTTGTTAAATTGTACAACTGGTAGACGACTTTTGTCGAGCTGTAAAAATTATGTATACATTGAGCGCTTTGTGAAGGATAAACGACTTACGTCGGTGCCTTACTGTTAAAGGTCCACCCTATGTCGAGTTGACGTTTCCTGGGCAAACCAGGAGCTGTCATAACAAGTTGTCTCTGAGTCTTTCTTGGGACCACGGAGGGATTGTCGAATAGACGACGCGTGACTTAACCTGTCGACACAACATGGCAAAAAGCCGCCAGCGATACAAGACCCGTTATTGCCGTCTCTTACACCATTCCCTCTACGATTTGGGCCATCGTTCCCATCTCAACATTCCTATCTCCAAAAGCCCCATTAGGACCTTTGAGAGCCTTTATCACATTGCCCTTTGTTACCGGCAGTCCGTCCAACCTCCTCTGGCCGATGACTTCGGCCGCAATTTTTCTTATCTCTTCTTCTCCAACAGTTTCGACACCATTGATATATTCTTCGAGGACACCCAGTTGCGACATCTCTTTCTCTGTGAGATCCACGCGTTTTGCAGCTTTGAACCCCGCGGCAGCATCTTCTGCAGCTTTGGCGCGCTTGCGTAATATGCTCAATATTTGCCCGTCGGAGCTGAGAGGTTTGGAACTTGTTTTGGATTGATTGGTTGTCTCCGCGAGAATTCCTCGTAGGACGTCAAGTCTGTTGCATTCATGAATCTTAGTTTCTGAGCTAACGAAGAACAGACTGTGGACCACCATGTAAACATCGTCCTACCGGGTTTTGTCTTTCGCCTTCATTGCACCTTTCAAGTCATCGCGCAGTTTAAGCAGCAGAGGAGGCGCTGAGGCCGTTGTGGTAGACGAGCATCTTATGTTTGTGGACGTGAACCGCAGACACCTCCATGTTGAGCGCCCACTCAGTCTCGCCGTCATGATGAGTCTCCTTATGCAACAATATGTATGACCTTTGTTGAATAGGAAGAACTTAAGTTGATAATTCACTTCGCAACCGACCGCGCTAATTTCATTGTCCCGCTGTTCCTGGACTAACCGCAAAAAGCCTGTGGCTGGGGATGGTCCGAGCGCTGTGCGGCTCTTTGATTTTCGACAAGCTTCCCAAGCCAGCTGGGAATATCTCACAACACGCGTTTATAACATTTACAGCAATGTATATTTGGACAGCAAGACATAGCATATGGATTTGAGGGAAAGAAATATAAGTTCTCAGTGGGCTTGACTCCGGGGCCACTGGCCTACTGTGCGCCTACGCCTTGGCACCTAATATCTCGAGAGTTACCTTTTGCAATATCCAACCATGTCGGTCGCGGTTCAGACTCCACAACGGCCTTTGCCAGGTGCATATGTCCAGACGCCTGCAGCCAGCAGATTTCAGTCAGGCCCAATAAGCCAGCCGAACTTTCAGTCCAGATCAACCGCAACTCCCCAGCTGGACGGATCACATTCTCAAAGCAAGGCGCTCACTGAGCAGAGGCCGACAAACCCACAACAGGCTGCGAGGTCGCCTGCAGAGTCTCTCAGGCCAATCGAGCGAGCGGCGAAGACGATCAATGAAACTTTGAGTGCAGACACCAGGTTTCCGGAGTTAAACAGCTACATTGGCCGTAAGTTCTAGAAAAGCACCTCAGTCCGCTGAAGCTATACATGCTAACGGTATATAGAGGGAATATCCTCCGATTATGATATTTCAGCGCAGCCAACTTGGGCACCCTTTCAAAAAACCACAACCTACAATATACCCGACAAAATTTTCGAGCAGTACAATCGCGCTCAGGTTTCGACGATGATGGGCCTTTTTGCAGACCTCAACCACGCTTGGGTTTCAATTGATAATGCTGTGTATCTCTGGGATTATACACACCCGGATCCCGACCTAGTAGGTTTCGAGGAACAGCCAAATAGTGTCACGGCGGTGCGCTTGGTGATTCCTCGAGCTGGGGTATTCAGTCCTTCAATAAAACGACTGCTGGTCGTAGCAACCACCGCAGACATTATTCTCATCGGAGTGTCTCCACAACCCAATCCCAGTGGGGGTCTGTCCCTTTCTCTCTTCAATACACGCCTGTCCATATCTATTCGAGGAATCGACGTCAATGTCATCGAGGGATCTGGCGCTAGTGGGAGGATATTCTTCTCCGGCAAGGGCAACGACAACCTTTACGAGCTCACATATCAGCAAGAAGAAAAATGGTTTCAGAACCGCTGTGCGAGAATCAATCACACCGGCAAATCCACGTTTGTACCAACTTTGTACTTCGGTCAGAAGCCGCAACACGAATTTGTTTCACAAATTGCAGTTGATGACACGAGAAGCCTAATTTACACTCTCTCTTCCAAATCAACTATCCGGATGTTTCACATGAAATCTAATGGGGGTCTCGATCTAGTCATAACGAAAACTCTCAAGGAAACGCTCACTCAACTTGGACACATAGCATCTCAATCAGAACTCATCTCTCTTAACACTACGATAATATCCATAAGCCCTATCTCTTCGCAAGAAGCATCGAAATTGCATGTTATGGCTACCACTTCCACTGGATGTCGAGTGTTTATGAGTGCGACATCCTATGGATGGGGTATGTCGACTGACTCCTCAAGGCCGCCAAATAGCATGCTAGTGCAGCATGTCAGGTTTCCGCCGTCCGACACTTCTATACCTCAAGCAAGCCAACCACAAGGGTCTAACCAAATGGTTACTTATGGTAGCAATTCGGGCCTTAACACTTCCTCGAAGGCTCTTATACCCACGCGAAATGCAGTCAGATATCCACCAGGGTACTTTTTCTGTTTCGTCGCAAGCAAATCCGAGGCAATCGATGCACTCTTCATCTCTGCACCTGATGCTGGGCGTATCATGCACAGCTCAGGTACAAGCAGGCTATCGAATTATATCGAGCTAGGGTACTGGCTCAACCTAGGAAGCCGCGCCGAAGATATTGGACTGGCGTCACGACCGTTTTCTGCGGCCTCTTCTCCAACTGGATTTGGCAACGAGCTTGCAGTACAATATGACAATTCCGCATCCGAAATCGCTATTTTGACGAACACGGGAGTTCACACACTGCGGCGAAGGAGACTTGTAGATATCTTTGCAACTGCCATTAGGCTTGGTGGTGGTGACGAGGGCCTTGCTGGGGAAATATCAAAGTTCGCTACTCTGTATGGTCGTGCCGAGACAGCATCAACAGCCTTGGCTGTTGCGTGTGGTCAAGGCATTGGTGTAACGTCAGATTCTCGTGTGGCTACCATTTCCGAACCAGAGGTCCTAGAGTACGCTCGCAAAGCGTTCGTTGAGTATGGGGGTAAGGCAACGATCAAAGAATCGATGTTAGACCAGCCGGCCCCGACCATTGATATGGTAAATCCGTCATCGCGCCATCAAGGTTTATCTTTATATATCGCGAGATTAGTTCGCTCAGTTTGGAAAGCTCCAATCGTGATTGAAATGATGTCTCCCGCTGCTGGACTTTCGGTTTCTCCAGCACTTCGCCTATCCAAGCTTCAGAATGTTACTCAGGATCTGTTGAAGCTCAAGGAATTCCTAGCTGCCAATAAGAGTTTCATTGAGGGACTAGCAGGACCTGAGGCGCTTGAGCGAGTATCGACAAAGCAAGATGAGGTTTGTCTTCAAGGCGAGCATCGTGCTTTGCACTCATTGGTTGTGCTTGTGGACAACATAATCGAGGGTATCGCCTTTGTGTTAGTTTTGTTTGACGAACGTATCGAAGAGATAATGCTCTCTCTAGCGGACCAGACACGACAGCAAGTACGGAATTTGACCTACGAAGGTCTATTCTGTACAGGCAACGGAAGAAACCTGGCAAAAGAGCTCGTCAAAGCTATAGTGAACCGTAACATTGCCAACGGATCGAATGTCGATACTGTTGCGGAGGCTCTGCGTCGACGATGTGGCAGTTTTTGCAGTGCCGATGATGTTATCATCTTCAAAGCCCAAGAACTGCTGAAGAAAGCGTCGGTGGAGGGCAGTGGTTCAGAAATTGGACGGAATCTACTCAACGAGAGTTTAAGACTTTTCAAGCAGGTGGCCGGCCACCTTTCAATGGAGCAACTCGAATGGGCACTACAGCAATATCAAAACATGCAATTCTTCGCTGGAGCAATCCAGCTGGCTCTTACCGTGGCTCAAGAGTGTGATCGGGGAAACAGAGCGCTGGCATGGATACAAGAAGGGCGACCAGAACAGGTAAAATCTTTGTCTAATGGGTCTATAGCCAAGCTGACTGTCGCAGGATGCCCGAGCAGTAGCTTTTGAATCTCGGAAGCGATGTTACAACCTTGTCCACGAAACCATTACAACCCTAGAGCATGCATCCAGACAAGGCCCAGAAGTAATAGATGGCCAGTATACCCAATTATCAAAACGTATATCAGAAGCCTATTCTATCATTGACACCTCCGATGATGAAGTCTTCCAAACCGACCTCTACGACTGGTACCTCTTCCAAGGCCGCGTCGACCGCCTTCTCGACATCCAATCACCCTATATCGTCACCTATCTGCAACGTAAATCCTCCGACGACATCGCCCATGCCGACCTCCTCTGGAAGTACCACAACAAACACTCGCGTTTCCACGAGTCGGCAGCGGTCCAGCTCGCCCTTGCGAAATCCGCATTCAATCTATCCCTAGACCGCCGCATCGAGTACCTCGGTCGCGCAAAAGCAAACGCATCTACCTCCACCACCGGCATCGCGCGCTCAAACCGCCAAACACTGATCCGCGAAATCTCAGACCTCCTAGACGTTGCCACCATCCAATCCGATCTCCTCCAACGACTAAAGGAAGACGAGCGTATCGCTCCCGCCCGAAAACCGGAAGTCATCGCCCAGCTCAACGGCCAAATCCTCAGCCTTACGGAACTCTACAACAACTACGCCGACCAAGCCGGCTACTTCGACCTCTGCCTCCTCATCTACCAGGCCGCCGATCACCGCAACCCCGCAGACATCCGCTCCACATGGCAAAACCTGCTCGACCGCACCCACGACGAGTGTCTCGAACGCGGCGACAACGGCCCTCTACCTTACGAAGCCGTGGTCGAAAATGTCCGCACACTAGGCCACAGACTCCAGCTCAGCGAATCCATGTTCCCCGTCTCAGACCTCCTCCCCATGCTCAAACGCTACGCTCTCGAGTTCCAAAACGGCATTGGTCCAGACACCTGGGTCATCGACACCCTCATTGACCTAAACGTGCCTTTTGAATCCCTGCTCGAGATTCTCGAGAACATGTTCTACGCCGACGAAGCGCCCTTTTCGGGGCGCAACCGCCGCTTTATCGCGAATGATATGCTGTATGTTATCGAGCTGTGGTTCCACGATAGTTTGAGGGGCGGCGGGCAGGTATTTGGCGACGAAGTGAACGCGGCGGCGATTTCGCAGACGTTGGGGGTTTTGGTGCAGGGGGGGTTGGAGGAGAAGAAGGTGCAGGAGTGTTTAGGGTTAAGGGGGAGGATTGAGGGGTTATTGAGGTGAGAGGTATGGTGTGGTGTAGGGTTTTGCCCGGAGATGCCGTGGCTAGCGGACATGGGGGGAAGGGGAGGCGGACGAGGTATGAATGGAAAACCGCGATTTACGCTGGCGAGCAATGATATCCAGGGGCGTTTTCTTGGAAAAAAGTGAGGGCGATTGTGGCATTTAGCGTGAAAGGAATGAGCGACGCATGTAAGAAAAAAAATCTTCCGAGCGTTTTGAGGCACTGTAGATGTGATGTACCGATTTATAGATAGAAGCGTGCTTGTCTACGGAGGTGACGGGGTTGTGAAGGGTCGAGAATCTACTTTAGCAAGCTTTATCGTTTTTGACATCTGTCGAACAAAAAAAGTAAGTAAGTAGATCAACGTCCATGTGGTAAAGGGGGGGGGGAAAAGGGGAAAGAAACGAGGAATTGCAAAAAAAAACCCTCGCCACCCCTCCAACGGGAAACACCTCTAAGATCTCCACAATCAAGAAACATCTCCACCCTAACCAACCCCCCCTCCTACCGCCTTTTCTCTCTATCCTCAGCCAACCCCCCTCCAACCAATCCCACTTTCTCCGTTCCCCCCCCCTTCTTCTCAATTCCTAAGCTTTCAAACCCCCCCCCTCTCTCTCTCTCTCTCCCACATGCTCATTCCGAACCTATTCCCCCCTCCCTCCCCATTGGTAAATCTCCACCACTCCTTCTCGTCAACACCACCACTCCCACCACCACACCAACCCCCCAACCCACATCACCACCGTCACCACATTCTGAAATAGAAAAGGACCTGATAGAAGAAGATTGGGAAAGAGTGACTTGTTGAACAAGGGCGATTAAAGAGATGTAAGGTAAGTAAATGAGAATGTTGGGACACCGGGGTGAAGCAAGGAAAAAGACAGTGGGGGAAGGAAGGAGATCAGAATGAATGGGATCGCAAGAGCAAAGAGAAAGGGTCAGGATGGCGGGACGTTAGATAATAAGACAAGCTCGTGCCTCCGCGACCAGAATCGGTGGAAAACATGCTTGAGGTGAGATTTTGCAGCAGTTTTGTATTAGATTAACGGTTTTCGGCCAGCCGTTCTAGCACTTTGAAAGCCTTCAGCTCAATTCACCGTCATCACCAGCGCACATCCCCTCTGAAGCGGTTCGTAGCAATGTATCAAAATCTACTCCGAAGCAAAAGCGCGCGCTCGCTCGCTCACACAAAGCCGGGTATGCCCCAAACCATGTGTATCTAGCAATTAATCTCCCCAATTAAATAAACGCCATAATCTCGTGCTATGCATGACTTCATGACCGCGAACCTCCTAGGGGACCATATAATTTATCGAGGCCCGCTCTCCATCAAATCATTGCAAGCATGCAAGCGCAAATCCTGCCAGTTCCAGGACAGCAAGTTTATATGTATACAGAAGCTTACATCACGCTTACCTCAAAGCTCAAAATCCCTCTCTAAATATTATCAACAGGGACCATGCTGATGTTGGTCATGCTGATTAGGGTATACTTGATTCCAAGGAAATCCGGACTGGTGTTCGTATTGCGGACCACTGTTACCCACGGTATGACCATAGGGATCCACGTGTGTATTACCAGTAGGGCCGTAGTACCCAGTGGTAGTATTTAAGACGTTATCGATGCCGTTCAGTCGCTGATTCTCAAGACCTGCATTCGCGTCGGGCTCCCATATAGGTAGGCCACCTGGCGGCAACGATTCGCCACTTGGCTTCCCGCGGCCGTACTGAGCTAAAGAACCGTTGATACCAGTCAGTGACCACGCAAAGACGGCGACTTCGCGGATCGTATTCATGAACATTTCCGAGGCTGGGCCTTGTGTGCCGGCGGTATTCGCCTGCATGGCGGTTGGGTGAACTGGAGCTTGATTTGGTTGGAAGACATTCGTCATCTCATACTGGGGTCGATGCTGAGGGTTTGGGAGAATAGGGTCCGTGGCCCAGGGAGACGCGAAGAAACCATTCGCGTATAGATGTGGGACAGGCTCCGCGGTGGGTTGAGCAACGTGAGGTACGAAAGGCTTGGCTCTACGAAGGATAACCACTAGACCATCGGAAGTGCAGGAAACAACGGCTTCCAGTTCAATCTGAGGGGGCGGTACGCGAGCATTCCTTTCGGCGTATCGTCGTTCTTCCTCCATCGTTTCAAAAGAGAGAGACGAGGACGACGATCTAGCTGTGACTGGTGGGTCAAATATTACATTGGTGGAATGCGCACCCATGTCGGTGCTGTCACCTGATGATGTTCGTGAGTTCGCGTTGATGGGGTGTGTGTCTTGCAAGGGGTTCGACACCACAGAAGGATTACCTTTGTGACCTTGCTCAACAGATGCCACACCAGACGCGGAGGAATCGCTAACAATAGTCTGTTCGCTTGGACCCTCGACCATACTGTTCTCGCTCATAACCATACCGTCGTCAAGGTGAACGCCACCATCGTCTTCATCGGCGCTGCTGTGACCGTTTTCAGTTTGGTCTTCCGTGGCCATCTGATCGTCTTGCCGAGGATCTCGAAACCAGAAGCGGAGATAGGCAATTGAGTCGTTGGCTTTTGCGCTTTCCAAACACCTAACAGCCTCCCGCAGGCAATTCTCTTGTATGCAATAATAGAAGCTTTTTCCATTGAGCTCTTCCGAAGATATTCCCAGAAGCTCTGCCAAGCCGTTTGTGGCGTACATGATAGTCAATGTCCGCGTAAAACGGTTAAGAAAAAGTGCCGCTCTCGGTTCATGAGGCAACGGCTTCAGATCTTGCTGAAATTTTTGAGAAATATATGAAAGCATATGATATCTTGGGTCTCTTGGTGACGACGAAAATAGTTGACGTATGATGGGAGCCTCAGTCGCTCGTTCTTGATTCGAGATCAGTCAGCTGCATGGAGGTCTTTTACGAGGGGAAAGGCTTGCATACTCTGGCTCTTCATCCCACTCCGGTAGATGCTCGTACTTGCAACGAGAACATCATGTACGATGGTGAATACACATTCGCAGCCCACCCACCGGCCATCCCTATTCTTGATCTGACAATAATTGAGCACAGCGGCCTTGTCTAATTGGACTCCACGGCCATGGATAGCTCTTGCAAATGGGATCTCATCTGGATGGAAATACTCCCAACATGACTTTCCGACCACTTCCCGGGGTGTCCAACCCAAGATGTCTACTATTGAAGTAGAGACATATAGTAATCGAGCGTCAAGGGAAAGATCTGATTTTTAGATCCGTGAGTAATCTTCATCATAATAGCAGCTCAACGATTATCTGCGGGTACATACCGTGTATCGAGATGAACGTAGTCTCCATCGCGAGCCAACGATGCTAAACGCACAAATTTATGATATCGCTATATCCTGCGGTACGACTCCCCTTGTATATGTTAGAGCCTCGGGCCTGGCAGACAATGTTCGACACTCGATCGTGATCTGAATCCTGGTCTAGGACCACGTACGCTATTTCGGCAGTGGACGGGATCACCTCAGCGCCAATAACTCTGTCGGATTGGTCATGCACCGGAGAGTAGTGGATGAATAGTGCTTGGCGAATGCTGTGGTACACCGGCACGGCGCAGTGCTGCAGTAGGCTGACGGGTAAGGAGTATCAGTGCCCAGTACCTGCGGCAATCTAGTGACAATCCAAGCTCTTCAGATCTGCGGAACTTCAAGGCGAGCGGAAAGTCTGCCCAAAGAGTGTTTGGGAGCAAGAGGCGTATACACCGCTCAACAACATTCAACCTTGGCCTATCTTGGGTTGATCGAGCGGACAGGGTCACAAAGCAAGAGCACCCTATAGACTGCAAGAATTCAGTAGGCGGCTGCAAGTTGGACTGTAGCTATAGCAAGCGGCGGGGCAATCCTACATTTACCTGGTCGCCTGATGGTTCGTGTCTAATCTAGACTCTGAAGTAGTCAATCGGTTCCTCAGCGGAAGTCGGAATCCAACTATGGAAGATCCATTCTTCTCGTATTTGATGTTGCGGAAAGGGAATGGCGGTGGACAAGCGCAAGTCTTCCGGCCACGGCGTGATAATCCAGGTACGGGAGAAGTTGTCGCGGTAGTAGTATCAGGAAAAGTGAGGTCTGAAATAGGAGAATGTTGGCAGGTCAGGAAGGTGCTGTGGGGTGGCGTTCGAAGGGACTAGCGGGTATCCCTTCGCGTGGATTGTTATGTTGTGTAAGGTAAAGTAAGTAAGTACCTTACTGTTCCGTACAGTATACGCAGGCAGGCTGCATTAAGGGCAGCTGGGCACACATAGGTGAAATGGTCTTCTTTAACCGGCCTGCACGACAGTCCTGATCGTCTCGAGATGCGAATGTGATACCTTCCGTTACACTCAACGGTGCGCCAGTAAGAGCGTGAAGGAAGACGATCTACTTTGCACAATTACAAGCACATAGGTACACGTACTAACCCAGTTGGGTGGATGACTAAGGCATTCTGCGGACTGAGATTCTCGATCCCATCTGGGGCACACAATTACGGTACTTTACCCTTTGACCGACCCATTCAATCAATTGTTAGCCGCAGCTATCCATCAGAGCATCTCTTACCGTCTTACGGCCTTACTCGGCGTGGCTACCACAGCCTCCTCCTTCTCCTCCAGAAGTCTCCGTCGTTCTGCTGCAGACATGTCGACAGGAGGTCTTCTCGAACTGGACGTAATCGCCAAATGCCCACAACAGTGCTTTAGAACGCTGCACATGCCGACTCACCCGCGTCGGCCACAGTACACATAACGCAGCATGCTTGTAGTGGTGTCCCTTCCGTGGTACACGGTAGCTTACGGGGTACTTCTCGGTAAGATACCTTACCTGCCTACAAGTAATGGTCAGTAGTCGTACTAGTAGTGGCTTGGAAAGGAAGCCATGTTGTTCCATTGTTTCCAACGGTTCATCCAATCTCCAATCGCGAGATTCACAGGAGTAAGTGGCTACGACGTAGTGGTAGCGTTGCAGACGTGTGCAGACGTGCAGACTTGCAGTGGATGGCTTCGCTAGCGCTTCCAACAGAAGTTCGCATCGTCGATCATCACACCGGGGAACTTCCAGCTTCCAGGTCGCGCAAATCCAGTTCTCTGCAAGCCTATGCCTTCAGATATTAAAACCTCGATGTTTACTCGTTGCCCCGATAAGTGGACCCGATGTCTCAGCTGGGGAAGATGCACATCCGCTAGAGTAATCCCGTAGCTCCTCAGGGACGACGGAGGGAGGGGAAGTTCCACCGGAGCACCATCCTAACCACCAGGGTCCCACCCCATGAGCTATCATCTGTGAGAATGCTTTGACGGACTTATCGATTTCTACTGCTCCTTGGTCGAGTATACTTACTTTACTCTTCATTTTGCCAAGTTGTTGTCGGAGACCTTCGCTCATTCCTCCGAGGCCACTACTCTTCCTTTCTCGTTCCATGAATATGACGTTGAACCCGTATGAAGCTCGGCTTTAGCGGCTGCTGAACGACATCGAGGCATAAAATCGGTCGGATCCAGATACGTAACTGGCAGATAAGCCTAGAATATCATTGATCGGTAGTAGTATATGTTCGAAGCTGTAAAGGATTGTCGTGTTACACCAAGCACTCAGGGGATCCATGCGTGTGCTGATAAGACAATAGGATAGGCAATAACGGTTCCCTTATGATGCGACGAAAACAGGAGCAGCGGTGAGACGATCCCAACAGATAACAGTGGGCAATAAAGCCTGTCTTCGGACCCGTTGTATTGTGCGCACACGAGTCTTTCCGGTTTCTGATATCCTCAGTGCCAGCTGTGGAGGCAGGGTGAGAAGCATCTGGCTCCTTTCCACTCAAAATAAACGCAACGACTGGAGCAGCTAATCACTTTTATGTAAGATAAGCATAGGAAGAAAGGTGTTGGAAACATCCATCCATGTTCCATAGTAGATGGCACCCATTCATTTGTACGGATTTGTGCAAAGACTTCTTCCCAATTTGTCACAGCGATGTCCGTAAAGACCAAACAATTTCTCTTTCCGACGATGAGCGACATCAACAACTCGCCTATGTATAATTCAGATGCGCGACTGTGCAGGATGCACCTCACAGGGCCGCCGCTCTGATTACCACTTGATATGGTTTCATGCAACGTCTTCTGTTGACATTCAGTCCCAGGGTTCACGGAATTGAAAGGCTGACACTGACTAGTGAGAGCATGCACTGGAGAAAACGGCTGTGTTCGATGTACCCTTTCCAGGTGTGAGTTCGAACAGAGTATCCATGTCTAATGTACGCAAATCACATGTTTGCTACCAACAGGCTGAGTCGGTGAAAGGAATTTGAAGATACACATTGAAAATCTGAAGGATTTTCAGGAGATATGAGCTTCGCTTCTAGCTTCACACTTCAGAGGTGCTTCTGAAGTAAAGTACCGTAAATCATACCAGATTCTCTACTCCAGTGTTACCAGGGTAGAATTGGTGGAATGGTATGGTGGATCTGTAGAGTAATAATGATGGCATTCCCAAATAACGCGCTTGCAGATAAGGTTACAGTCGAGGGCTTGTTAAGTCTGGCAATGACGTCAGAACGTTCAGACTTTCAACTTTCATGCTAGAGCTTCGTTTGTCGAGAAAACAATAGCAATGAATACATAGCAATACACAATACATCCAGGAAACCCATTGCGAACCAGGAATTATACATCATACTTACCGCTTCAGCTATGGCTGCCCATGGTGGTGCTGCAGACGACTACTACAGCAATGCCGGCGCCCAACCTCAAATGCAATACCCTCCACCGCCACAAGCATACAGCAACGGCAATGGTTACCAAGGAGGTCCTGAGCCCAAATACCAACAGCCTCCTCCCAACTATGGGCCGAGTTATCAGGACAATGGCGCCTCACAACCAGTAGGAGATGGAAAGCAAACCTACGACCAAAAGTTCAAGCTCGAGAAGCCCAAATACAATGATCCGATATTTGGTGTACTGGTAGGGGACATCTCACGCCAGATCTGAGACCGCGGTTCTAAGCGATCGTAGTTCATCTTGACTTTTCTCGGATTTGTCGCTATGTCTGCCCTGTCCTTACAAAGTTACTCCTCCAATAAAGGGTATAGCGGTGGTGGAATCTACAACTCGGCAAACCACTTCTCGTTGAATACCAATACCATTGTATTATTCGCCTTTGTGCTAGGCGTCGCCTTCGTCCTCTCTTGGCTTTATTTTACCATGGCGCGCGCCTTCACCAAGCAGTTTATTGTAACCTTCCTTCCCCGGGTTGTACGATTCTTAAGACTGACTGGCGCCAGTGGATCACGGGGATATTGCAGATCGTATTCTCGATTGGCACCGCCATTTACTACTTTTACCGCCATTACTACTCCGCCGCTGTGGTGTTTGTCATTTTTGGGATATTCAGTATCATATGTTTTGTCAGCTGGATACCTCGGATTCCTTTCAGCGTGGTGATGCTCCAGACGACAATGGATGTAGCCAAGGGGTTCGGCCATGTCTTCCTTGTCAGTGCTATTGGTGGGCTCGCTGCCCTGGCTTTTGGCGCCTGGTTTTCCGTCACACTGGTGTCGATATACGTTAAATACGAACCTAACGGCAGCGGAAGAAACCCGGCTTGTGCGCGCGGCGGCAGTGCGAGTAGTTGTTCCTCGGCCAAAGTTATAGGCTTGATCGTTTTTATTACCTTCGCAGGATACTGGATTACAGAATGGATCAAAAACACTATGCACTCTACCGTTGCTGGCGTTTATGGCATGTTTAAATCTCCAATAAGAGCAAGAGACGACTTGATGCTAATGATATCTAGGCTCCTGGTTCTTTTGCGCGGGCAAGCCTGGAGGAATGCCCAAAGGTGCCACGAGAGGCGCTTTCCGCCGTGCGATGACCTATTCATTCGGCAGTATAAGTTTCGGATCTTTGGTAGTCGCACTAATAAATATGCTGCGCCAAGCTGTCAGTATTGCTCAGCAGCAAGAAGCTCAAGCCGGCAATTTTGTTGGGCAGATGGCTTTTTGCTGTCTTGGATGTTTGATTGGCCTTCTTGATTGGGCTGTGCAGTCAGTTTATTCTTCCGTCGTACTCAGGACCACCCACTTACCATGTATCCAGGTTCATCAACCGATATGCCTTTTCATACATAGCTCTCTACGGCACGGCATATATACCTGCAGCAAAAAAAACTTGGACGCAAGCCTCGCTCGTTCCCTCTTGGCCAAGCTCACCCACTGACTTTGAACAGCATGATGAAGGACCGGGGCATCGACGCCCTCGTAAACGACTGCCTCATCGGTCCCGTCCTTACCATGGGCTCCACCTTCGTCGCCTACCTCACCACCTTGCTCGCCTTTCTCTACCTCGAATTCACAAAACCAGCCTACAACGACGGGGGGAAATACACGCCCGTCGTCATGGCCTTTGCGTTTCTCATCGGCCTGCAGGTCTGCCAGATTTTCATGACGCCTATTGGGAGTGGTGTGGAGTGAGTATCTCCCCTTGCAGAGCGTATGGTAGTAATTGCTGATGTTATATTAGTACCATATTCGTTGCTGCGGCCTGGGATCCGGAGGTGTTGATGAGGGATCACCCGGATTTCTACGACAGAATGGTGAGGGTTTATCCGAAAGTGCAGCAAATGATTCATGCTTGAGTCTTTGCCTATGGTGTATAACAGTCTTTTCGTTTCCCAAGATTTCCCCTGCCTAATGGGATTAGGGTAGCAGACCAAGCAGGATAAACGGGGTTAGGTTTAGCTTTATAGCGATTAATACGAATGAAGTCATGCTGGGTACGGCATTACAGGCAGAATCTGAATAAGAGATTTGAAAACCAACGATTCGCTGCACGAGCCGGACGCTTCCGACCCTAAGATCCACGCCAAGCCCTATCCGCTTCAGCCCTACGTCAACCACCCCCATCCGCTCTCCACATCCTCCGCCCCCACTTTCCCCCTCCACCACTCCTTCCCTCTCTCCCTCCCCACCCTACCCAAAATGTCCAAACCACCATCCTCACCCTCTTCCTCTAACTCCTCCGCCCCGACTCCCCCTCCCAAACCCGCACCATCCTCAATCCTAACCCGCAAACTCGACCTCCTCTACCTCATCTTCTTCCTCGTCCACATCCCCGTTATGTTGCGTATGCTCCCCCACTCCTTTTCCTCCCCTTCCCCCCCTACTTGGCCTGCATCCCAAAACCCCCCCCAGACTAAACCCCGCCATAGTAATCGACCTTCCCCCGCTCTACACCCCCTACCTCCCCCTCCTCCTCCCACGCTCCATCGCCTCACCCGTCGTCGATTTTCTGGCGGGGGTGAGGGAGGGGTATGTGGAGAGGTATAGGGATCGGTTTTTTGTGAGCCCGCCGGCTTGGTTTAGGGGGTTTTTGTGGTTGGAGGTGGGAGTGCATGGGGGGGTGGGGGGTTGGTGTGTGGCGGGGGGGTTGGTGGGCGGTGAGCTTGAAGTTTCTTTTTGGGAGGAGGGAAAGAGGGGGGGAGGTGGGAAGGTTGTGAGGCGGATGGGGCTTGGAACAAAGGAGGTCCGGGGTACATGGCTGACTCGAGCTGCTGTACAGAACATCCTCTCGTCCCGCTAGTCCTCCTAGTATTCGCCGTTCAGACCAGTGTTACAACGGGTACCTGTATCATAGATATGCTTTCATGGGAGGATTTTAGCAATGCGGAGAAGAGAGCGCTGGGGGGGTTGTATGTGCCATATTTAGTGTTTGGTGAGTTTTTCTGGGAGCCTTCTTGTGGGTGAGTGGGAATGCTGATGTTCGGTAGCGTTGTTTATGGGTGCGGATATGTGCTGGCGGATTAAGAAGCGCTTACAACCGTCGTGACGAGGGTGAGCTAGAATTAAGGCAGGGATCTCTTTAGATATCGATTATAGAATCTATGTCAGCTTGGGACCGGCCCTAATATTACCATCCAGGCTTTCATTAACAGCTAAAACATGGGATTGGGGGATATTGTTGTGGACAATTCCTGAGAAAGCCACGCCCTAGATTACCTTGTCAAAGCGATGCAACGACGTTTCGGACGGCTAAGGGGACCACGTAGAAGAGATGCTAAGATGATAAGATTCTCTTGGCATCTCTTCTTCGTACAAGGCAGGTACCTACTACAGTAACAACTATGGGCGGTACCGCAATACTTCTTCGGCGACCTGGATTGCTCAAGGATGGCCTAACAAAGTAGCGATTGGCGCTCAGAACATCCTAAGTCGTAAGACTGCATTGCTTGTCAAAGACAAAGGTTCTCACGTAATGATAATCTCATACTTGAGAATGCTATTTTGCATAGGATACCTATCGACGGACATCTTGTGGCTTCATAGGCTTCGTTCGGACTACCATTATCCCATAGACCGTGATCTATGTCACTATGGCGAATCTGCATCCGACCTAAGTTACACTGAGAAAGGTACCCCTGTTCCGCGGACATTTTAGCCATTACAGTGTATTGACGAGGCTGATCAGACGAGAAGTGGTTACAACCGAAGCCTTTGGGACGAAGGGCATCCTACCAGATCCGTGGCGCTCTTTCATTCGAACCCTCTCTTCCTCGGCATGTGATTGGTAAGTTCAGCAATTCGTATTAGCCAATTTAATTTCACATCATGTATCTACTTCCGACATGATCTCCGATGGTCATGCAGGTAGCCATTTGTTTTCGCCTCTCACAGGACTATTGACTCGAACTTCAGGGGAAGCGTCCCTCGAGAATCGTGGCCTGATACATTTCATCGATTACTTTTGGTCCGTCTTGCAAAGAATTTTCCCAAAATATTCTTATGCTATCTCGATGTCTTTGATCAAATGCTTAATCAGTGCAGGCCTACATGCACGGAAGTCTTTAGCCATTACAGTTGTATTGTTGGTGCTTTCTTACGAATTATATCGTTGGCGACCCACGCAGATTTCGAGAAGCAAAACCACGACCGGCAGCGAACCTACGACCGGCTGCAAGACCACGACCGGCAGCGAGGCCACGACCGGCAGCGAGGCCACGACCGGCAGCGAGGCCACGACCGGCAGCGAGGCCACGACCGGCAGCGAAATCACGACGAGCAGCAAAATCACGACATGGCGCGTTCGAAATATTTCTCTATCGTTTACAAGAGAAAAGCTTCAAAAAATATTGGAGGAGCTGAGCAACGATGCGGCTGAGGTTCACATACCTGGTCCCAACATTCTTCAATTATGCCTTGCTCCATCATTTGAACAATACTCTACGGCAACAGTTACTTTTCAGTGTACCCCTAAGGTTCTGGAGCCTCTTGAAGCTCTTGGAATGGGCGGCGATCTGAACGGTCTAAAATTCGACACAACCTTTCTAGACATTACGACATTGTATGAACCCGATGTTCCTCAACTACCGGTAGTAGAGTATATCCTTCCGGAGAGAATTGTGCTTGGGATGCCGACTAATGGGTTGCTGTCCTATAGTATCGTGGCGGTTTCAGGCCTCGCAAGCCATGGCCTTGGGTCTTGGAAAGAACCTGGAGGACACAATGTCTGGCTGCGCGATTTTCTACCGAACGATATACCGGGAAGGATTCGGGTGCTAATTTATGGCTATGACACGCATTTGCTAGACAGCAAGAATAATGGTAGCATTGCAGACATCGCTACGAGCTTTCTATCACGTCTGAAAAGTGTCCGTGACAATGCAAGTGTATCGATTACCACTTCTGGGCATGGCTTGCCATGGGATGAGTCTGACCCCTTGACAGACACAGCATCGACCAATTATTTTCGTGGGACACAGTCTTGGAGGAATTGTAATTAAAGAGGTAATCGGCCATTGCCCTCCATAATTTTGTTTCCAGGATTAATACTTGTATAGGCGCTTTCCATCGCCGGCGAAGACGAACGAAGTCCAGAAGATTACGATATCTTCAGATGTGCCTATGCCGTAGTGATGTACGGGGTGCCGAACCTTGGACTTCGACATGAACAATTGAAGGTTCTAGTCGATGGTCAGCCAAATGAAGAACTCATCCGTAGTTTAGTCGTTACTAATAACACGGAACCTTCTTCTCTACTCAACATACTCCACCGCCGGTTCTGTAACGCATTCAGGAACCAAGTTTTAAAAACGATGTACTACTTCGAAAGAGAAGAGAGTCCCATTGTCAAGGTAAGCTCAATTATCTTTTGGCAGGTATAAGGTTCTGGGTGTGACTTTGGTTACAGAAGTCCGCATCAGGAAGACTAGAACGAAGCGATGAGTACACTCTTATGGTTACCCAACACTCGGCGACATGTGGCGGTCAAAGTGATACGTTCTACAACCGGCAACCCATTCAGGCAAATCACTCCCAGATGGTGAAATTTAGTGATCGCTCAAACGGCGATTACTTAGACGTGATGAAAAGAATTCGGCGATGGGTGGACGAAGCTCCAAAGATCGTGATGGGACGTTTCACTCCACAAGGTTTGCAGCCAAAACGACTTTGATCGTCCCTCTGTATGCACAGTTCTTTGACTGGATATAAGGGCTCACGAAGGCTCAACAAGAGAGTCAACTGAACCTTAATCAACCACCATATAAGACGATTCGAGAATCGAAAATCAACATGCCAGCGGATAGAACATTGGACTGGCTTGCTACCGAGCCGCGGCTTACCAAGTGGCGGGACAGTGACAGGCCTGAGGCTCTTTGGATCACAGGCTCCCCTGGCCAAGGGAAGTCAGTTTTGACAAAAGCGATTGTAGGACAGCTGGAGGAATCGCTCAAAGGACCTGACGTTGCAGTCATTTACTTCTTCTGCTATAACCAGGACCCCGATTATAGGACACCTTCTTCCGTTTTGAGAGCGTTGATTGTTCAGCTGCTCGAAGGGCCTGATATGTTCCAACATCTTCCGCGATCGCTTCAGCAAGATCGAACGGAGTTCACCTCAGCGTCATTAACATGTCTTTGGAACATCTTTGGAAACATGGTTGCGGATGAACATCACCGCAAAATATATTGCGTTATAGATGCGCTAGACGAGTGTGAGGACCCTCAAGGCGAACTCTGTTCCCTTTTATCAAAAATCAGTCTGCGACGTGACAGCACGTACGCACACACTGTCCCAGCACTGAAGATCCTGATTAGTAGTCGCCCTAGTGAAGGTCACATGGAGAGAAATCTAAAAGATTTCCCTAGATGGAATCTTCACGCCAACAAGCAAGATCTTGACCTCTACGTGCATTCAAAGCTAGCTGAACTCCCAGCGGAATTAACTACTAAGCAAAAAGATCTCGTAGAGACGCTGTTCAAAGAACGAACAGAACGGTCGTTCTTATGGATATCGATCGCAATGCGGAAACTTGCTCAAATCAAGGGGGTGACGACCTATAAACTTGAGGATACTATCCGTAAGCTTCCGACCGAGCTTTGCCTTCTATATAAGAAAATAATAGGCCAGCTGAAGGATAAAGATTCCGAAGACGTGCTAAAGCTACTTCTATGGGTTGCATACGCGAAGGAGACGCTCACAATTGACCTTTTGGAAGTTGCAGTATCCCTGGACCCAAGGAGAGAGTGCAGAAGCACCGAGCAACTCGAAGCTCACAGAATCAGCCTAACACCTAGTGTTCTCCAAAAGCTCGCTGGAAACCTTATCGAATTTACTAATGGTAAGGTGCACTTCATACATCAATCCGTGAAGGATTATATCGTTGAAAACAATTTTCTTCGACAAATGGAATTCTTAGACCGACAACCAAGCCCGGACCTCTACTTGGCAAAAATATGCATGGAGTATTTGCATTTCGAACATTTGAAAGATCGCAAGCTCGAGATCAATAATTGGTACTTTCCCGAACGACAGCCCATGTTCTATTATGCCGCGTTGCACTGGTTCGAGCACATTTCCGAACTACCCGAGCTCCCTAATGCAATGCTGCTGAATATTAAATCATTGCTTTCACTGGGAAATGGAGGCCAACGAGCATGGCTGAGCGTGCATGCAAGATTTGTGTCCGTAACGTTGGATCGTTTTCAATTCGAAAGAACCCGATGCCCTCAGCTATATATTGCGATTGCGTTACATAGCATTTGGATGATAGAATATGTTCTTGAATCTGGTGAATTTTTAGTCGACAAATTAGCGCTATGGGATGCATTCTTACAGAGCGCCAAGGAAACGAACGAGGTCTTCAGAAAGCTGCTAGATATGGGGGAGACCAAAAGCTTGGACAACAAGCTGATGGCAGATGGGGTAATGAAGGGGGTGGCACTAAATGGGACACCTGACAACATGAGACTTCTTCTCGAACGAGAAGGGACATACCTGATTACAGAGGGTGTTTTGATTACAGCAGTGAGGAATCATTTCTCTCCTACGGATATGACTGCTCTCCTTCTCGAGAACGAAGAGACTACGATCACAGAAAATGTTTTGGTGGCGTTCGCAGCCTGCAGTCGATATAGAAGATGGGCAGCAAGGAATCGATTCAAGTCCAGGGATGCAAGGTATATAAAGCAATGTCCTAGGGCTGCACTTGTGCTTCTTCTAGGTCGTGAGAAGAACATCAGGATCACTCAAAAGGTATTGTTGGCGGCGGTAGTAAACAATCTAGACGAGGAGATGATAAAGCTGCTTTTGACAAAGACTAATGGAATTCGGATCAATGCAGAGCTATTGCAGCCTACAGCTAGATGGTTGGTCCATAATACGAACCTTCTGACTGTGCTCCTGGACCGAAGTGAGGAGACTTCTTTAATCACCGATGAGGTGATGAAGGCTGCAATCCAGAATGGGGATTACTGGTATGGAGAGGTCTGTATTGATATAGTGATGATGCTTTTCGCCCGAGGTAAAAAAAGCAAACCAATTACTTTCATCACGGAAGAAGTCATGGAAGCTGCAACACAAAGTGGGTTTCAAGGTCCTCAGATGATAGGATGGTTTCTGGATGAGCAAACGACACGGATTACCGAAGCGATTGTGAAAGCTGCAGTACAGAATCAATATCAAGGCGATAAGATAGTAAGACTACTTCTGGATCGAGCTAAACAGTCTCCTTTAATCACAGAAAATATAATGGAAACCGCAGTACAAAACCAGATGTCTGGTGCACGGATAGTACCGATGCTTCTAGGAAGAGGCTTCCAGGAACTCTGCTTCAAAGTGCCGAATTGCTCTCGCGCTGCGTATATTGTACCGGTGCTGCTAGAGAAAACCTTCTTGAAAAGCTGCGTTACCGAAAACGTTGTGAGAGCTGCCGTCATGTCGGGCAACGTATCTGTGTTAGAAGTACTACGAGACAAAGTCGACCTAGATATCTACGCTCCAGAATGGGGGAGAATAGCCAGATTCATATTGGCAGCGCGTAAAGGAGATGAAGGTCAGATCCAGCAGCTTCTCGCTGAAGGAGTCAACCATGACCTAGCCGACGTGGATGGTAGGACTCCGTTATCGCACGCAGCGGAATGCGGCAAATTAGGGGTTTTGAAGATTTTACATGATCGGGGTACTGCCAACGTCGAACCGTGGGCCCGTAAAAGCCCTTCCCCGTTATACAGGGCTGTAGAAGGCGGCTTCAAATCATGTGCGAGGTTTCTATTGGAGAAAGGCGCGGATCCATCTGAATTCTGGGGTGCGATCTCGCCCGATACTGTAGTGCGGTTAGATAACAATGGGACCGTCAAGACTGTTAGGGAGTGGGTTGACATAGACGACGAACCTGACTCTCAGTCAGCGTGATCTTGCAACGTTTCTGGAAAACCACGTTACTTTTTTTGATAGAGAACAAGACAGCGACTCTCAGATCGGACATCAAATTGGACTATCCAGCCTTCGCTGTCGAACTCCTCCACCGGAGAAGTGCACCGTCTGTATTTGGAAGGGGTTGATGCGTTCTCATTATCGATTTGTGAAAGGCGTCATTCTCCTAGGAGGCTACTGCCCAATCTTTTGCTGTCAGCTTTCACGAACGACAAAGGCTAATCTAGACGACAATAACCTACAGCAAACGGCATTCCGAGTATCTTTTAGATTACGGGTTCTGCCACCGTATATCCGAAGCCGTCAACCTATCTAGAATTATTCCAGCTAGAAGTCTTCTCTCGAATTTTCGACTAGGAGTTTTCTGCCTGAAAGATATGAGCGGAGATGTGTCGTGTCTTACGGGTTGTTAGGAAGGTCAGAAAGGGAGAGGTAAAAGACGCAATGTATCGCTGGTTTGGACTGTTGACTTATTCATTTGCGATATGGACTGACGTCTTCAAATGCAAGAGCCAAAAAGGATTGCCTGTTCGTTTGAATAGGTCTGGGGTTTGCAGATCCAGACCGAATACATTTCCTAGGTGCTACGCCTCAAGCACAGCAACACTCAGACACCCGAAACAAGGGCAGGCAAAACGATATTTCCTAGTCTAAGATATCTGATGAAACCTCAGAACGAGCTTATTCCCCACCGGCCCCGCAATATAACTGTCCGCCTGTTCGATTCCCTCATCATCAACGATACTAGTCGCATAATTCGTATAAATCGCCGCGACCAGCAATTTTATCACTATTTAGACACCATCAGCATCTTTCAATCGCGGATTTCGAGCAAAAATACGTACCTTGCAAAGCAAAGTTGCTGCCAATACACATCCTCCCCCCACTCCCAAACGCCCAGAACCACCTTCTCATTTCTTCGTTTCCGCCGCCTTTCTTCTGGTCTCCCTGCAGCCATCGCTCTGGTTTCCAGGCATCCGGATCCGGGAATACTTCGGCGTTGCGATGGAGGCAGTATGCGGCTGTGCTGATGCGTACTCCGGCGGGGATATTTGCATAGCCTTCAATCGTGGCACCGCCGGGGGGTGTGATGCGCGGTTGCGGTGCTGGGTTAGCAGTGTAGAGGCGGAGGGTTTCATAGAGGATGGCGTTTAGTAATGGGAGGGCGTCGAGTGCTTGGGGATGGGGGAGGACAGAGGCATTGTTGGAGGATAATACTGGAGTTGATAGGGTGAGCAGCTCCGATCGGAGGGAATGTTGAAGGGCGGGGCGACTGGAGAGCTCGTGCATGAGGTAGATGAGGGTTATAGCTGAGGTTTCTCGGCCAGCTAGAAGGTGGTCGAGCATCTCGGATGCAACGATGAGATTCGTTGGGTCGAAAGGGTCAGTGGAAGGAGAAAGTTTGGATCTTTGGGAAGACAGCTGGTTGTACACGACAGGGTTTGTGCTAAGGGTAGAAGTCGATAATTCTTTAGGTGTCTGGGAGAATGATTCCGCGGCATTGCACATGGAGAGGCAATGGGATTCAAGGTATTCTGTCGCGATCTCTGTTCCTGGGAGGCGTTGAAGTTTCGTCTGGTACATGTTGATATAATATTGTCGTGCTTTCACGTCACGCATAAAATCAGTGGAATTGGTAATGCCGAAGAGATATGCAGACATGAAATCCATATTGACTCCTTGGAAGAACTCAAGTGTTTCCACAGGATCCTGTTTCTGGGCTGCGAGATTCAAGAGAGGAAGAAATCTATCGAAGAGCAGCACATGGGATAGCGTCTTCAGATCCTGGGAATTCTGCAGGTAGGTCTTGGAGTACACGTGGGATATCATCCGCTTTTGCACAGAATGCGGCTTATGTTGTTGCATGCTGACCAGGTTAAGAGTTCCAAAATTCGCAAACTCCTCGATATACCATGGATCCTTTTCATAGCCGCCCATATATATCTGGCGGAGGCCATCGAGGGATGCAACACTGAGCTCGTTTGGGGCAAGCCGGACGATGGGGCCGTGCTTTTGGTGGGCAGCAAAGATGGAGCGGGTTTCGAAGCCCGTTCGACGCTTCCACCACATCCATGTGGAGAGAAAAGGGGCGCTGAAGTGGGCGCTGGGGATTTTGGAAAGCGGAGAGATGAAGGAAGGGAAAAGGATATAATGGTAAACTGCGAGAAGGAGCAAGACCAATGCACCGATGGCTAGGAGATCCAAGGACATGATTGAAACGTTGAGCAGAGGAAAGGTGGTCAGCTTTTGCGGGGTTCATTTTCTTCTTATCGTTTGGGAGTGGCTTATCATGCATGAACATGGATCCTGAAGAGGGAACCTGTGCGATTGATCGAGACTCGAGAGACTCAGTGAGGGGCGAGCCCCTGAAGGTTCATGCTAATGCACACAATGGCATGCAGGAGTCTAGATCAAATACGCTGAAGGGCTCAAGAGCGTGCGATACCCACATCCCGCCAGTTAGGGTTATATCTCCACTTCAATGGTATCAGGATTTGAGGAAAATATCTACAGCAATTGAAGTACTTTACCGTTATTATCATCTTGTTACATACTGTGGCGCTAAATTAGTGTCGAGCCGATTCAGTACCAAATAATAGTGAGCCAACGTACTTTGCTTTCAATCCACCTCGATCACCGTGGTTGGTGCCAACATGCTCCCTTGGACGGAGTAACTTTCAGCCTCTTTCCCTCACCTCCCACTGCATGCGAGCGCCCGAGGGTCTCGATCGTAGGAGTCATGGGCCACCACTATGCAAGGTCAATCTCTCGCTGTGAAGAGCAATGGGCATCATCACTCCAGGCCCAATCAAAATCCAATGGACTTATCTGATAGGGAGTTGTTCAACGTCTCAATAACATAACGAATCACCAGCTGCAGTTGGACCCCCTAGGTTAAATGCAGCTGCAGAGAATCCTGCAGCTGCCCTATCTGCGCCCATAGCCTTCGTGAATTGAGTCATGATAAACCTCTTGGTTCTGGATCTTTTGGCTCCCTCTATCCTTGAAATCACTTGTTCTGTGTGTTGATCTCTTTTTAATATTCTTCTCATAAGTAATCGCATCTAATCGCATCTATATTCTTTTTTCTTCTCCATGTAAATATTTCTATGTCTATATCCAATATTACTAAGGGCGCCACTATGGGTGATGAAAAGACAACTGCATTTCAATGCGAGGAAGATGGCTCTGAGATGGAGAGTCTGGATAAGAGGTGGCAAGGTACGGCTGCCGACAAGCATGATATGGACACACTGGGTAGAGTGCAAGAGTTACGCGTGCGGAGTCTATCCTTAATTACATGCCTGTATCATTGAACCAGCATTCTGATCTTCGCAGCGCAATTTCAATTTCGTCTCTATCGTAGGGCTTGGGAGCACTCTCCTTAGCACATGGGTATTCATAGTCAGGTGAGTACTGCTGCCATATCTCCTCCAACTCTCAACTTTCAAGAATGTTATGCTGAGAATCAGCACTCTCGGTATCGCCTTGGTCAATGGTGGCACTGCAGGATTGTTTTGGGGCTACCTTGCAGCCGTCGTTGGATTGACATTGGTGTATGCGAGCATAGCTGAGATGGCTTCAATGTAAAGATTACAATCACTACACTCTTGGATATCCGCTGACACATATAGGGCTCCAACATCTGGAGGACAGTATCACTGGGTCTCAGAATTTGCCCCACGGAGTTGTCAGAAATACTTGAGCTACATTACTGGTAAGGAGACATTCTCATGTCACACGGTGCATATCCTCACAAACCGCAACAGGTTGGCTCTGCTTCACAGGGTGGCAAGGAGCTATTCTGTCTACCGCTTTCTTGGCCGGAACCATCATCCAAGGCCTCTTCGCTTTGAACCTACCAAATTACGTCTTTGAACGCTGGCACGGAACCCTTCTCGTGATTGGAATCATCGCATTCTCTATGCTTTTCAATACCTTTCTGGCAAAGAAGCTGCCTCTGATTGAGAATCTGATCTTGGTCATTTATGTTGTGGGCTTTTTCGCCACTATCATTCCGTTGTGGGTCACGGCGCCTCGCAGTAGTGCCAAGGCTGTGTTTCTTGAATTCAGCAATGGAGGGAATTGGAGCAGTACTGGGACGTCGGTGATGATCGGCTTGCTCACGCCGATGACTTCCCTGCTGGGACTTGACTGTATGGTGCATATGTGTGAGTCGTATCGTCCCACACGCTGCTGACATTTATTGATCCGCAATGGTTGGTAGCCGAAGAAATCAAAGACGCTGGGTATGAGCCATTTCATCTTCTTTTGGGTAGTCATTTTGAGAGCAAACCGAGCTTTTGTTTCCCTTTCTTCTCCCGATACATCATCAAATCCGAGTTCCCAATTCAACAAGGTAATGCTGACTCCGAAACTACCAACAAGCGAAACTCTACCGAAAGCGATGATGTGGTCCGTCTATCTAAGCTCAGTGCTGGGTTTAGTGACGGTCCTTACCATGTGCTTCGCCCTCGGCGATCTCAATAGCATCCTCGCATCCTCAACCGGGTACCCATTCATACAGATCTACTACAACGCTACTCAAAACTACTCTGGCACAAATTTCATGGTCGCAATTCCTATCATCCTCCTCATCTGCGCCTGCATAGCCGAAATCGCAACCGCTTCTCGGCAGCTGTGGTCATTTGCTCGTGACAAGGGCCCGCCATTCTCTACAGCGCTTGCACGAGTAAGTCCTCATCCGCACTTATATTTGAACCTCAGCTGAGAATTGTTCAGATCAAAACTACCTGGAATATCCCACTTAACGCCATCATATTCTCCTTCGTTATCACGGTCCTTCTCTCCCTCATTAATATTGGCTCCACCGTCGCTCTAAACGCCTTTTTCTCCCTTACGACCGTGAGCATGCTAACCTCGTACTTGATCTCCATTGGCTGTATCTTACTAAAACGCATCCGGCGCGAAACCCTCCCACTGCGACGATGGAGTCTTGGCCACTACGGAGGCGTAGTCAATGCGTTGGCGATTGTTTTTATTCTATCCGTCTATGTTTTCATGTTTTTCCCCGCGGCTACGCCGGTGGTGCCGAGTACGATGAACTGGGGTATTGTGATATATGGAGGGACCGTCTCGTTTGCGACGATTTACTACATGGTCTTCGGGAGGTTCCGATATGTGCCGCCTGTGGCGCTGGTGAAGAGGGAGGTTTAGATACTGTGGTATGCGAGGATGTCCCGGCTATTGGCCAGTTACAGAGTAGACGTCCCATGAGGTGGGGTTCATTTAGGAGCGATTGGCCTTTTGACGGAATGCGGTCGTACTATGCCAGTCTCCTTAAGAGCAACGTCTACAAGAGTACATCATATAACAACCCGACATTTCCGATTCCAAGACCAGTTCAACTAACCCCCCAACCACCTTGAGTGAAAGGAAGAGGAAGAACCAAACGGAGGAAAGGAAGTGGTTGTGCAGCGATGTACGTACATAGTCTGAGTAGCTCTGGCAGCGTTGTGGGACGGGCGAGGGAGTCCTGGAAATGGAAGCTGAGATTCATGGGTGTGGAATCGGATCAGGGACAGGAGGGAGGAGAGGGATAGGTACATCTTGCACGCCATAGTATTCCCTCCCGTCCTGTGCCTATCTCATACCTCTATACTGTAGCACCACGCCTCTCCACCACACAAAACCTCCCCTCTCCCATCCCAACCATCCCAAACCGCACAGATGGGCGACCTAAGAAATTCATCCTGCCGTGGTTTTGGAGGGGTGGGGAAGAAAGTGCCGAGGGGGGTTGATGATGGGTGGTGGTGGTGGCTGTCGAGGAGGCGCGGGGGGGTGGTGTGGGGTAAGAAGTGGAAAGGGGGGGAGGAAAAGGGGGAGGGTAGACGGGGGTTGGTTTATGGGTTTGGGTTTGGGGGATTGGGTCTGTGTGATGGTGCCCGGTTGCTTGTGTGACGGGGAAGGGTTGTAGACTTGGATGGGGATGGGGATGGGGATGAAGGGGAGGGAGGATTGTGAGAGAAAGAGGAGGGAGGGCGGTGTCCGGGGGGCAGGGAAGACAGAGGAGGAAGGGTGAAGGGAGGGCTGGGGGGGTGTAGAGAGCTTGGTCTTCCAGTAGAGTACAATTTTGCCATTCATAAAACCTCTACATGACTGGAAACCAACCTCATGACGCCCAAGCATGCATGCCCCATCCAGCAAAAAACCCCGAAGCCGGGTCTATGTCGCTCTCTTCGCAAACTCCACGCGCAGGATCAAGTGTCCATATCCATCTGTACACGAAACAAAATCAGCATAGAACCCCTCCACCAAAAAACACCCAGACACGGAAAAGGAGCAGTAACTCACATCCATCGATCTTCTCGCACGCCTTAGCCGCATCCGTCCGTTCCTGGAAACTAATAAATGCGAATCCCTTCGCCCGCCCCGTATCCCTATCCTTGGCCAAGAAAACCCTCGTAACACGGCCGAAGCGTTCGAAGATCTCGCGGAGGTCGTTCTCCTCGGCGAACTCGGAGACGTTCGTGACTCTCAGTGTCGCCAGGTCGTCGCGCTCGTACTTGCCGCCCATCCTCTCGCCTGCACGCTCGCCAGCGCCTTTTCGCAGATGCGGGGGGACGTAGCCACCTCCTCCAGTTCCCAGCCCGCCTTCTTTGGGCTGTTCCTCGTCGCCATCCGCACCACCTATGCCAGCTGCGTTGCCGTCTTCACCCATGGGCGCCATGGTGTCCTTGAACGGACATCTGGCGGTGAAATGCTCCCCATCGCAAATACGGCACTTGACCTTCTTATCCTTCAGCTGCGCCTTGACGCTATCCTTCTCAGGCTTCTCCTCCTTGCCATCCTTCTTCCACGTCACGCTCGGCCTGAAGATAATATTCTCGCCCACGCTCGTAGTATCGAAGCTCGGCCCGGGGGCGTGGCCCTTTTCGAGGCCGAACTTGGACCAGGCGCGGCGTTCGGCGACGCGGGGGTTGACGGTCTCTTTAACGATGGTGGTACGGATACGGCGGGTGGTTTTTACCTTTTTGCCGTCGTCGTTGAAGCGGTAGGAGATGGAGGTTTTGGTGCCGTCTTTGTTGGTGGTGATTTGGGGGGAGGGGAGGGCGTTGGGGTCGTCGAATTCTTCGTCGTCGGCCCAGTCGGGGCGGCTGGGAGGATGTTAGTTGGGGGGCTTTAAGAGAGTGGGGTCTGGGGACTTGCGTAGCTATTTTGGACATATTTGGTGCTGTTGTTGTTGTTGTTGTGCTGAGTTATGGATATTTTACGTCCGGTACGGAGTAGGGTGGTTATAGCTGTTTGTGGGGCAATCTTACGCTAGCCCTCTTCGAGGCGCTCAAAAGCTTGCGATATTTCATTGCCTTACTTTGCTGACTATACTGCCTAAGAATCTATATGGCTTACTTCCTCTTCATCCACTCGATGCTCATGTCCGTTGAACTTATTGTGCCAAGTCAACTACTGGGACTGACTTCTTCCAATTCTCGTTTTTCATTATCACCAGCGTTTTGTTTTTATAGCGTTGTAGCTCAGTCCATTTCGAATTTCAGACCAGCTTCTTGCCGTACGGCACCATATATTCCAGTAATATCCCCTCTCGAGCCCATGTGTTTCTGTACAGCCGCCAAATGCGAATCTGCAACCTCAACGTCTTTCATTTTCGTACCAGCAGCTTCTGCTAGGCTTAGCGCATGTCGGGCATCCTTTCGTGCTAGATCGACGCCGAACAACGGCTAGATCAATAAGTCAGTGTCTTGTCTTCCGGTTCATACTCCACAGAAATCCTCCACGTACCTCTTCCCGTTTGTAATAGTCGCCACCTTTTAGTCGTTGCGAGTACGCGGTATACGGACCTGGAAACATAATCTCAACGAATTGATGCAGATTATCATTTCCCAATCCACTTTTTTCAGCCAAAGCATGCCCTTCCGATAGTGTCTCAACCATGTTCAAGATAAAGGTATTCCCAATGATCTTGAGATGAGTTGCTTTTCCTTGGGGTTGGTCGCTAAAATCGATGTTCGCTCGACCCATAACGCCTTTGGTGTATGGCTTCACCTTCTCAACGGCAGACGCTGGACCAGCTAGAACGCAGACCAACTGGCCGCTCTCAGCCATTGCGGGTGCTCCGAATACTGTTGATCTAGAATCAGCTTCTTGCATGGGCGGGAACAGGTTGACGGTGTACCTGGACATGCCACAAAATGGGCGCCATGTTCTACGACTAATTTGGCTAACTCGTTGGTGGTGTCTGGATGTATAGTGGAGCAATCGGCAAACAACTTCCCCTTGACATCTCCTTTGACTGCAGTCGCTAGAGTATCCTTGACGGCCAGATCATCGCCCAGGCATGTAAATACAATATCTGATTTTGACACGGCTTCTTCTATGCTTAAGACGACAATGGATTTCCCAGAGGGTAGCCTTTCCTTCAGGTCAGTAGCGCGCTTGGTCGTCCGATTGAATATTATGAGAGGCTTGTCAAGATTCCCCTTTTCCACGAGATTCTTGCACATGCCCTACAGGTTGTAAGCCCGCTAGACTGAGCGGTAAGTGAATGGGGGAGCGGACTCTCCCCATGTTGCCGAGACCAATCCATGCTAATTGAGGTGCCATTGTTGCTCCGAATTGTAAGGGTAGACTGTAAGATAATATTCGACTCCGACTACGCTGCTGAAGAAGACAATTGTTCAGAGAAGACAGGTTTGTCGTGCCAGGGCCCTAATTGCAACAATTGATTGTTCTTTGACTGGTGGACCACCAGACGATGCTACGAATGACGTAGGGTTGCCGCGCTTCCGGCAGCGTTTTCTGAATAACATCATAACGAGTTTGCAGATTGACCTGTGGCCAAATTAATGGCTATATATCTCAGTAAGCACGCTTGGTACAACGTAAGGCAGCCATAGTTGTATATATGGTCCCGTTGTTGATTTTACACGTTGGCTCGATTGAGCAACAAGATCACATGCTGCTGATAGCCCTAAGCCTTGCGATATCGGCTTCTCGCCTATCCTTATCTTGTTCGCTTAAGCTTTGACAGGTCTTGGCATTCAGGTGCTCGAACCTTTTATCTCCGACTCCGCCCTTATGACACTCAGTCCCGCATCACACACACAGCACTGTTGGTCTTCCGGGAAGCGTCGCTTCTTTCCCTATGTACAGCCTTGGTCTTCCCACTGCTCCTTCTTGTCTAGCTAAAGATGAGACATGAAAGCCTCAACTTGGGCTTCCAAGCGATGCATATATCTGCCAAGACAAAAAGTTATATCCTACCTCATATGGTCAACTAATGTTCCAGTCACTGATCTCTAACAGAAGGCCGATCCTTCTCATCAGCCACCATGGCTGGTCATAACTCAATGCCAACAACACCACCTGGCATCGTCCCAGCCCGTTCCTACAACGGAACAGGCTCAATCCGAAGTCGGTTGTGCTGCATACAGCACGCACCTAGCACAAGCAGCAAGTCGACGTAAGCAGGGCGACGTTATTAACAAAGTAAGCTGAAGCTTATGCTTGCTATCCTTCAAGCTAACAACCGTGCAGGATCTCTTCTTAGATGTTCTTAGCTCCGCAGCCACTAAACGTGAGGCCAAGAGCTATCTCTCACGCTTCGGATCAAGAAAATCTCCAGCTCAGCCTCTGAACACCAAGCCACTAGATGAGAGCAAGGCCGGAGTGAACCTTGGACATCTATATCCTTCAATACGGGCCGTTGAGGAATGTCCCAAATTCGTCCACAAACCCCAGACTGACCTCGTCCAAGAAGCCGTTCAGCCACTTCATGTAGCACTGGTAAAAACCAGAGCAACTCATCTGATTGATGATGCGACGTTACAAGGTGTCGGCCTTACTCTGTCCCAGCTAACGAGCCTTGGGCTGAGCTGCGTTGTGGTAGTGGACTACAATGACAGCCATGGGCTGAGCGGTCAAGACAAGAAAAGACTAGCTTTAGAGCAAGTAGACCGTTTAGTAGCAGCTATTGATTCATATGGAGGCCAAGGTGCCAGGAGACTGGACAACATCATTGGCATCTTGCCAACCGAGGGGCACACTCCTCCCCGACCCAGAACACAGGGCAGGTTACAAGTGGCAAACAGGAAGATACTCTTAACTCCTCTCCAAAGAGGAGTGGTTCCAGTCGTAGCACCAATCGGCTTCTCGTCGGCCACCCAGTCATTGACCACTGTTGACGCAGATGAGGTTATGCTAGCATTGGCTCGAGAATTTGCAGGAATCCAAATACCAGTGTCTTCGGAGGAGGATCCACTTGAGGTAGCAGAAAGGGTGAAGGAGCTGCAAAAGCAAATTTCATTGGATCGAGTCATCCTTCTTGACCCTCTTGGCGGGATACCTTCGAAATCGAATGCATACGGATCTCATGTGTTCATCAATCTTGAGCAAGAGTATGACTTTATCAAAGATGAATTAAAGCGGAGCAAAAATGAAAGTCCGGGTGTTGGCAGGTCATCTACACATCCTGAGGATACCCATCTGACGAATTTGGAGCTACTTCGCCAGACGCTAGCACTCCTGCCACCTACATCCTCCGCTCTTCTCACAACACCAGAAGAAGCTGCAAACTCTGGTAAAGCCTCGAAGCGATCAAAAGCATCCAGCCCCGGTGTAGGCACTCGCGCTCAACGGAACCCTCTCATTCACAATCTTTTGACTGATAAACCTGTTTTCTCCCCGTCCCTACCTTCCGCTCTTTCTGCGAGGACCTCACCAGCAACGTTTGTAAAGCGTGGAATGCCTGTTAGTATCATTCCCAACCCGCTCACTCATCCTTGGACCCCGCCAACAGCCGCCTCGCCGTCTATCAAGCTAACAGACCCTCGCATTGATCTGACCCGCCTAGTTCATTTGATAGACGACTCCTTTGGTCGCAAACTAGACGTCAACCACTACCTCTCCCGTATCAACGATCGAATCGCTGGCGTTATTATAGCAGGCGAATACGAGGGCGGTGCAATCCTAACCTGGGAAACACCTCCTGGTGCGGATCCCACATCCGGTGCACGAATGGTACCCTACTTAGACAAATTTGCCGTACTCAAGCGTTCTCAGGGAGCGGGTGGTGTAGCAGACATTGTATTCAAAGCGATGGTGCGCGACTGTTTTCCCAATGGCGTTTGCTGGCGCAGTCGAAGGGATAATCCGGTGAACAAGTGGTATTTCGAGCGAGCCAAGGGGACATGGAAAATGCCTGGGAGCAATTGGACTATGTTTTGGACTACGGAGGAGGTGGAGCAAGATTTATTCTTGGATTATGAGGGGGTTTGCAAAGCCGTGGTACCGAGTTGGGCAGACAAAAAAGCGGTGGTGGATTGACGAGGTGCTTGACTGGTCAAATCGTTCGTGAAGTTGTCAAGTCGCCAAATCGTCAAACCACCAAGATATCGGGTCTTGGGTCTAGTGCGATAGAGGGTTCACCTGAGATCGACATGGCCTTTGGGGGCCGAGATGGGATCGAGATTGATCCCCAGCAATGGTGGGTGACCGTCGAAGCGCGAAATGGATACTACGAAAATGAAGCATATAGTCTTGGTCGCCGCATGCAAAATACTATTATTGCAAACCACCGTCGGCCTCAACAAGATCTGATATCTAAGAGTGGTCCGATCACGCCAGACTCAGTTTGATCTCGAACATCGGTAGATAATGGCGAAGATCACAAAATCACCCTCTGAAAGCATGTCCGCACATACTTCGCAGCCTACCAAATCTCTCCAAGGAGGTGCAGAAACTAAACAGTCCGCTTTGATCCGCGAAAGATATCCATGGAGCGTCTCGAGCCGTTACAGGAAGTTAGAAGAGCAGATATCTAGATAAATGAAACGTCTCTCTGCAGTACAATCAGATATGGAGAGGCAGAATGCAGCAGATCAAAGTCTTAGTTGGATTATCCATCTCCTCGAGAATCTGGAGACCATATCCGAATAATCGACATTTGAAGATCTGCTATGGGGGATCAGAATCAAGACACCGGCCCTATGAAATAAATTATAGGGATCACATCTGAGGGATGAAGTTGACCGGATTATTGCCAATGGGGCCGAACTATGAATACATATAAAACCAAAACCAAACACCATACATCATGCTCCACATACCGCTAACTGCGCACCTCATCCCCCAAACTCTTTGCCAAACCAAAATCCCCTCCTACCAACTCCCTACAGCATCACCAATCCGCTCTAACAGCCACCCCTTTCATTCAATCCTCGTCTAAATCGCACAGAACAGCTCCATCGCACAGCAACACCGCCAACCCAGACAGAACCCACCCTTCCCTCACCATCCTCCCACCTACAACCCCCAAACCAACCTCTCCATTCGTCCCAATCTCCCCCCCCTCCCAAACCCCCACGCATACCCTCATAGCACCCCTCTCCTCCGCCCCTTATCGCAGCCCCAACCCCTTTCACCTCCCTCCCCCCTCGCACAACCAACCCCGCAATAAACCCGTCATAAAACACATATATTACCATCCCTATATCCAGACCTTGCAAAGACAGAAGAGGGAGAGAGGCGGCGAGTGTTCGGAACCAGCTCCGTTTCCGCGTTGGGGGCAAAGAGGAAAACGACGTCGAATGCTGCTGTTGCGTGTGTTTTTTGTTTTGTTTTGTCTTTTTCGGTCAATCCGCGGTGAGTTTGGGTTCTGTTAAAAGGGTCTGCCAAGGCCTCTCTCTCTCTCTCTCTCTCTGGGCGGGATTCTTTTTCAACTTGTTTTTGAATATGTCATCATCCCACTCCACCCCATCTAAAAACCTTCCCTATCCTTTTCTCCTTAGCAGTCTTCCCTCATACCTCCTCCTCCCCCTCTTCCCTCCTTTCCCTCCTTCGCCCCTTCCCCCTCGCACTCAACCACTCTTTCTCCCCCCTTCCCCTCCCCTCCTCTTCTTCCTCCCATCTCAACCTTCCTCCCTCCGACGTACTATCCCCCCGCGCATAACAAACCCCGCTGCGGACGCACGACCCCTGCTGTATCGGATAGGATGTGGGAGCATGAGGGAGAGGTAGGAAAAAATCTGCATGGTTGGGACTTGTATGCGTGGGACAGTGGTATGAATGGGGGTTTAGGGGAATGGGGAAGGGTGGGGATGGTTCAAGGGGGTTTTAGAGGGGTTGGGAGAGCGCGGAGGGAAGAAGGGGGTTTCAAAGTGCAGGTGCGGATGGGTGGGTGTGGTTTCAGTCGATCGGGGGGGGTGGGGTACGTGATCGATGGGAGCGGCAACGGTGTGTGGACGATTTAGGGTTGGGAGGAATGGGAATGGGTTGTTTATGGGGAACAAGCGGTGCTGGAAGGAGTAGAGAGGTTAGCTTTTGAGAAGCGGTGGAACGTTAGTGCGATGGAGGTTCTTTGTCTTTGTGTCTTGCATGGAAGTAGTGGATAGCAGACCCTGAAGCGAAAAAGACTGTAGTCTAAAGTGTGATGTATTGTTATTCGAAGATTGGCTAGGTTGGAAAGGAGTGAGATCTCCTGTAAAGTTGGTTGATTATGGAGGGACGCGTATCGGCCGGGCTTGGTTTGGGAGAGAATGTGTTTTCGGTGAGGGTTGGCGTGAGAGATTAGAGATATGTAGGAATGCAGAGGCTTTAGATGACATGGAAAGGCTGTTATGTCGCAGGAAGAATATAGGGTAGGGGTATTTCAATCGGTGGTGGAGAACTGTGATGGGTGTATTAAGATTCGATATCCAGACATTATGCTTTGTGATGTATATATCTAAGGTAGATTAACAAAGTTGAAACAAAACCCGGGGCTGTTTTCTTGGTGACAGGGATATTTTCGAGTAATGCTTGTTGTGCCGTCTTCGCTAGGTGGGAGATAGATGGTTTGGACAAAGGATGAAGACTATGGACAGTATAAGAGAGTACACTGTGTCAACTGTCAACTCGATTACACATCGATGGACATATTTGGGAGTAAGTAAACGTCGTCCCTCGTGGCTTCGTCCGAAAGCCTTTCGTATCTATCGCAGACACAACCTTTAAGTAGAGACAGATGATACCGGTAGAACTTTGCTCAACGTAATTGTACTATATTAGCTGCTCAGAATGTAGCGAGAAAGAGGGGCGGCTAGAAGAAAAAAGTGTGGTAGATATGGCGGACGCTATAGTTCAGAGGTGGTGTGGCACCGCTGGTCAGTGCCATAGCAGCAGTTGACTCCATTGTTTGAAATATGGAGATTTCGAAATACGAGGTTGTGACTTGTGAGGACTCTTGGATCTAGTTTCCGAGTTTCAACCTCGTTTATTTTGGTTTCCTTGTCTTCTTGTATAAAGCGCCTTTGGAAGATTTTCCTATGGTAGCAAAACCGACTTGGAGGCGACATGTTATCAGGCCAGTTATAGAAGATATGCGGGTATGGTGTGAACAAGGGGTTGACCGCAAGGTTTTGTGGATCTTCGCCAAATATTTATCTCTTTTACTGCGACGTAGCAAGCACGTCTTATTTCCCGTCAGGCGTACTGTGTTGCGATGAGAAAGATACCTGGGTATAAAGGAGACGGTAGCAGCTGCAGAGAGTAAAGTGTCAGCACTCTGTTCATGCTTCTGGCTGTCTTAAAACGTACCGTTGCTTTTGAAGTCCGTTCCGTAAAAAATACCCATCTGGATTAAATGCGTAGCTCTTTGGCTTTTATCTCAACGTTGTCCGGACCCTATTGCTCTATGAACCTAGACAGCACTAGCAAAAGTTGTTGGACCAGATACAGACCGCATACGCATTTGCAATCTCTCGGAAGAGAAAGGTATATCAAACGTAGGCGGCTCGAGCAACGTTCTTCGAGCCCTTTGGGAGAGATGCATTTCATTCATTTCGTGACGGGATAAAGAACCACTTACAGATCAATCTGGCTGTTTGGAGGAACCAAAATTACGTGTGCAAAGACAATGATCATACATCGTCTTTGAGACTGTATTTGCTCGAGAAGCTATGTTCTCAATGACCAAATCTTAGGTCAGGTGACGGGTCTGTAATGCCTTAGTAAGGATAGGGAAAGCTCTCCTGGCTGTCTTGCGAAGAGCAGCCATTGGCAGCCCCGGCAGACTCGGTTCAACCAAAGCAGGGATATACATTGCCCACCTTCATCCCAGCCCCAGGCACATAGTTCGCCGTGTCCGAGGAGATCGTACGATTGGACGTGAATTTACAAGCATCCAATGGAAAGCTCGTGCTAGGGCAATGCAACAGAACCCTCAACCATAGGCTCAAGATAAGCCGTCCTCGGGATCAACGTCTTTTGCGCCTTAGTCGAGAATCATGGTGCGTGGGGGCACCTACTGAAATCCGGATAGCATCACGCCAGACCGTAGTAGTTCCCCTTTTTATATGCTAAGGAATTTGGAAGATACGACTCGAGGCCAACAGGTAACTCGAGACGACCGATCGGAGACGATCAAGACTATGGAAGGATTTATCACGAACTGATGGTCCATGCGCTGTCAGGAAGCAGGGACGATGCAATAAGTCATTCTGCAAAGTCCCGAATCTCTCGTTTCAAGGACTGAGGAGGCTGGGGAACATGGGCCTCCTAAAACCCTGCTTGTGTTATCTTCATTGGCATTCATCCGAAAATTCCACGTCCCAGCAGATAAGGTTTCGGGGGAATTAACGGTTCTGATCCTCTCGAGGCCGCCACTGACCTGCAATGAGGCCATAGGCTTAGAGATAGACAATACTAACGGCAGCCCTTTCGTCCGCGCTATTGGCTGCCCAGAGATCGTCATTCATTATGCTGCGAAACGTTACCGAAAGTAGTACCAAACCCCAGGACTGACTTCCCGTCATTCCAGAGGCACCCCTCGGGGCTATCGGGGATGGAACAGCCAGAAAAGCCTGCCAGCCCATCTAGGTTATACAACACGACCATGTGATAGTGCTTGACGTGAACCAGCTAGCAACCCTACAATTGCCGGAAACAATTAAGGAGAAAGCCAGGCTGATGCCTTCACGAGCTAAATGCTCTCATGAAAGCCACAGGCACTGCTGATATGAGCCACGTCGTCTCTTCAGTATGCGCTATAAATCCTTCTGTTGCATCGGATTGTATTGAGGATCAGCTTCCGGCAAAAGGTCACTCGTCGAATATCCACATGCCCAAGCTATGCCAGACGAGAGGAACTCTACAAAGACTCGAGCTCCAACTCTGCAGTTTGAAGATGCTAAAGGTCTGGATTACCAGGGCTCACAAGCCGCATACGATGGGTTATTGCGGAAATGGTGTCCGCACACCCAGTCCTTAATATTGGGTAGTAAACCCGTGGATAGACAGTCCTTTCAAACTCTTGTAGCTCTCAAAGGATCTGACCTACTTCTCGTAAATAGAGTAGTCTGCAACGTCTCTCGGGCTACCTTTACTGCATGCTGTAATGCAGACCGGAACAAGGGATATATCCGGTTGGATGAGAGCAACGTTATGGGTCATGGACTGTCATGCAGGCTTCCGCAGAACTTACCAAAGAGGTATCGATATCCTGAGGAGTGAACGTCTCTGAGTATCACGGATTGATATTGATTGACTAATAGAGAGTTGTTGATGTATAATTAGATAGAGCATATGAACTGTATTAGCACCTGAGCGAATTGCAAGAGCAAACAGTTGATTCAGCATAATTACACCTCACCTGACCGACTCTGATAGATCAACAACAGGAGGTCATATGATGGGTTACTTAGAAACAAGAACTTGGTGCGGAGCAGGGAAATTGTAACCCAGCTCTGCCTTGAATGCCTGATCCATGGGGGAAAGAATTTCGGAGACATAGTATGGGATGGCGAGGTCGAGAAGGCCGAGTGTAATACTCCAGCCCAAGAACTTCGAGAACAGTTATCGGTGTTGGGGGTGGGATTCGCCTGTTGACGTTTAGAGTCCAATCCTTTACGGCTGACTCTGCCAGCCTTCCTGCACAACGGCATTGCAGCTGATCAATGAGATCGCCCGTGATTTAACGTAATAACGGGGGGATAAGGTGGACAGGCTGTAGTCGTGGTGGCAAGAGGTCGGCAATTAGTCCAAAGGGCTGAAAGCCGGTGCCGATGAGTACCTTGAATCGTGTCCAATGGATGATTCTGGAACACTCTTTCGGTGACCCATACATCTTCATTGTGCGTAATCCGAGGCACTATCGTGGTTTGACTGCCCTGCCATCAGATTGCGGTGTACCGCGGGTTCTTTTCTGTCCTGTCTTCTTGTCCTGAAATACTGAGGTACATGCATGGCACTATTCTTATCCTATCAGCCCCACGGGTGGCAAGAACCTGCACGATCCGATTGGAGACGTACAAGATCCATTATGCAAGGTACAGATGTGTCAGCTGAGGTGCGTCAATCGACGCGAGAGACGAGAAAGGTACGTACTGTTGCTGCTGAGGAACTCATGGATAGTAGTATGTAGAGGGTTAAAGGAAGATAGAAGATACAGTACCTACGGTAGATTTAGAATTTAGAGTCTCAAGCGGCGGACGGGTTAGCCCTTGTCTCAGTCGGCTCAGCCCCTACTCTCAAAGCTGAATATATCACTGCTTTAGTGATAAATAACAAATATAAAGAAAAACATTTAAGTGGTTGATCTTTTAATGATTGCAACTCGTTACTAGTGCTAAAGAATCATATTAATAATGCAAAATTTTATATAGTTCCAGTATACAGAAATCATGAGTAATCGAGATATGCAATTAAAATTTGAACATCATGTATTACTTATTAAACATATTACCAGCATATATTATCATAAAAGCAGTCATGTAAACATTCATGATTAATAATGTGTTAAAAAAAAGAAATCTTGCGAAAGAGAATTTGCGAAGAGAATTCTTTGTCAATACAGGCATTATCGGCTCAGATTATTCTGAAAGACCTCTCAGTGTACGTTATACCGGATTGAGTTAGATCTTTCTACTAGATGGGGCTGAGCTGAGCCGACTGTAGACAAGGTTAGCCCGCTCGGGGAAAGTGCCCTTTAGTAGTTGGCCTTTTAGTTGGCCTCTCGCGAGCCTTCGACTACGGTTTCGATTGTCTTCCTTTGCTGCTGACTTTCCAATTTAATTCCGCTCATGTCAGACGGTCACCCCCGATAGAATACTACTGCATGACTGCTGGCATGGGAGAAAAAGCCATGAGGATCACCTGCCTCATACTGATGACCTATTCCCTTGCTAAACCCGCTCTGCCCCCTATGGATTACAGCACCTAAAACATTCTGGCTGATGCTGCAGCGACCCGTATCAACCAAGGCGCAGGCTAACTAGGCTCGTGTTCCTGCATCATCACAACGAGCCACCACACCACACCACACTCCTCCCACTTCCATTGCCCCGTAGAACTAGACACCCAGTTGGCGAGACGAGACGATCCAAGACGATCCAAGGCAACAAAGATCCGGCGGCGGACCCCGCAGTGCAGCGCCGTGGTGCCTGAAGCCGCGGTGGTTGTAGTTTCGGACTCGTTCGGCCAAACTGGCTATCCAACGTGGTTCGCTATGACTATGTGCTGAACATTCTATGTCTGCATGATGCTGCAAGCTGCCAAACTGCTCTGACAACAAGGCATGACGCCGAAATTCTCGATACGAGCTTCGAGTACTAAGTGTCTCGCACGGAGGCAATGAAGTGTGGTAACAAGATTTGACAGCAGCAGCAGCAGCAGTGCGTGTAAAGAGTTTGGAGCAAGCGCTGCTTGGTACCGGTTCGATGGCGCTAGTCTCCGGTTGGGAGACGATAGTATTTATACTTCTCAGAGTAGAGGAATCCTACCGGTGGTATTCTGGCATGGTGTGCTGCGGATCTCGATTCGCTGGCTGTCGAAATCGATTTTCCAATACTTAACCTTCCATCTATGCCTCTTCCCTGCGCTCTTTTGGTTTCAACGAATCGTCCTCCCTTGTATTAGGTTTTAATTTTTTGTCTTTCCTTCGAACGTCTCGAGTGTATAGCTAGCTCCACGAAATTAGCTTGAAATGACAGGGGACAACGAGCGATTTGATTTGATACCAAGCTCCCTCGGGTTTTAAGAGTTTGAGTGGACTCTTACTTATGTACAAGAAGAGCTTGTCGCCCAATCGTCTCATGAAAGCAAACACCACCCTCATCCAGAGCCTTGCGCTTTCAGGAACTGACATATCTTTCCGAGATTGTTTAGTAAGTCTTTTCGCCTTCACAACACTTCAACCATTTTGTCTTGCTTGAAACGTGGAGATATCAGACACCCTTGTTCAGGACAGCCTGCCATTCATCCTCCCTCGGCTTGATCTTCTATTCGTCAAGCCGCGCCCCACGCTGTGAGCCAGAGCGGAAGTTTCAGATCTTCCCTACATTAGCTCCGTCTTTAAGGCACTGTCCGCAGCTTCCCAGGCTCCCCAGGCTCCCCAAATCTCATCTCCTGCCATTTTCCCGTTCGACGCCGTTCTTTAATGCACAGGAAACGGCGTTGCGATGGTACATATGACCTTGACGGATTCTATCCTAATTTCGCTTGTGTGTGTGTCTTCATTTATATCTCTCCACACATCCAGTGTCAGCTTGTTGGCATCCTCGAACAAGGTTTTCTCTTCTTACTACGTACCCACCTTACCTTATGTTTCAACGGGCGTGTGCAACATGCAAGTGCTGACCTGGTGCAGTTCTAGTGGCCGCTTTTAGTTGAGGATCCCCATCCGCACAATTCGTTCGACGTGCCAGACCACTGAAGCGAAAAACTTACGCGGCAAGCCTAAGCCCTAGGTACCGGTCCGGACAACCCTAAGCATAACCGGCGGAGATACCTGAAGATTGATAAGGAACGTCGCCAGCGAAGTCGACCCTCACGGTCCGACGACGGGCCTCTGGCCTTTCGCAGGTGTCGGCAAGGTGTCGAGAGCACCATCATTATATCCAGGGCTACGTGGTCGGGTTGGTGCGATCAAATTGCAGTGTCTTCGATGAACAACAACAGTAAGTTTACCTCTGTGTTCATATAGCGGTTGTGCATAACGCCTTGGGGATTCATCTGCAACTTTTTCAAACATTATGTTGTTCTCAAGGCTAAAATCGATCTGTTTGCTACTTGAAGTTCTGTACCCTCTTACAAACCCGTTGGAATACTGTCAGATACGCATGCAAGGGGTCGTTAACCATTATTGACATTGCTTTTCACCTTATACCCCCAAATCTTTTGACCCGAGGGTATGGTACGATGTCTTTGATATTGGCTGAAAAGCTGGGAGCGTGGACCAGGTTGTGCTCACATCCAATTGCAATCCCCGCCCACCTTTGTTTTTTTGCTGATCTCCTCTCATTCGTGTATCACCGTGGTGGCTAGTGACTAACAAGGCACTAGCGCTCCTCCACGGTCCCTACGACTACCCTCTCCAGACCGAGAGCGAGTCGCTAGGGCAAATCCGGGCATATGCAAGCCAAACCCCGTTGCTGACTGAAAATTCCATTGGGAGTCTTCATCGGTCTGACGGCTACGGCTTGCTAGGCCAGCAACTCGTCCACTCGATGCCATTGCATCCCGCCAAGCCTTTCGGTTATGCGTCTCAACCCAGCATTCTGGCTGTGCCGTCGTAAGTTTTCCTCGTTCGGAAACCCCATCAGTCTTTCCGTACGCCCCCTAAGCGATGCCATTGGTTCGTTCACTCCATCTGCCTTGTTTCATCTTCTCTTGCCTTCTTTCCTCCTCACCTCTTTGCCCCCATATGCTGTCATGGTATTATTGGCACCAGCATTCTGAATTGCGCGATATTTCGTGCATAACCCAGCGGCGTGGCTCGTCACACCGATCACACGACGTGGTATCAATTCTCTAGCCATGCATTAGCTGTTCTCCCGCCGTCTAGGCGTAACACCGAATTTCACGATGATCTGATGTACTCTCAGCCGCGCCGCGGAACCACAGCACTCGAATATGGCTAACCAATGAATCATATGAGGCATCAGTTTCCAGACTGGACCTGGACTATCCTTGAGTCCACTGGATTCGAGTTGTGATTCTGCATCGACCAGTCCCAGTTCAGCCTCATCATCCTTTGTCTTCTCACCCCACGCCACTAATTCCACGAATGGCTTCAACAACATTGCAGGCTTCTCCTCGGCAGCGCCAGTGGGCTACCCGACAACGCTGAAGTATCCGCAGGCATACTTGCCAACGATGTACGACGGTAGACCACGAAACACATCAATGTGCGTTCCCTTCTCGCATGCTTGTGCTTCCCATCTTCATCTTCCTTGAGCCATGGCAATCTTGTCGTCTGACCGTTATCGTCGAATACTAGTCCGTCGTCCACGGGTATGCCACCTCCCTCGCAAGCTCCAGGAAACACCAATGCAGTGTTACCATCGCTTGGTACGACCACAAGAGACTCCTACCCAACATCATCGCCTCACTTCCCCAGGTACGGATATCCTCCTCATGGGAATTCCAATTTCCTATCCAATCCTTCAGCAAATTCTATTCTGGCTAGCCCTAGAGTTCTCGACTCATCCCTCAATCCAATGTCGCAAAATACGAGCGCCAGCTACGGCCTCCCGGGTCAGGACACCTCAGCTTCCTACCCGCTTAATTCACAGAACACGGTGCCTCCATTCGTAAAGACCAGAGCTATCCAATCCATCACCGACAAGAAGGGCCAGTCTGTCCAAGTGGAAGTCCAAGCAAAGATTGACAAAGGATTTTTCCAAACTGACCCGGAGCAAGATTGGACTTGTTATCGACGCAATTACTTTTCGGTCGCCTGTTCCTATAGCCTCAAGCCGTACTACAATACCGCTTCTGAGCCTCTATATCTGGGTCGAGATCGGATCCAGGCTTTCGCAATGTGCATATCAGCCAGGGTTGACGGTGAAGAAGGAAAGGTTATCGACCTGGTCCAACACACCCCGAAACGCGACAAAGGGCCTATGGGACGACCAGAAAAGGTGAAATTGACACCACATCCCTCGGGATCGCTAGGAATCTACGATGCCGGCGGAGGCATCAGCCCCAGTTCACAGCTGACAAGCCCCGAGTATGAGCCAGTTTACGCACCATCTGCGCCAACCCAGCAGCAAAGTCAGACGATGGCAACATTTGATCGTATTCAATTCAAGAATGCTACAGCCAACAACGGGAAGAGAAGGGCGGCACAGCAGTACTTCCACATTGTGGTGGAGTTATTTGCCGATGTGCCAAATAGCCAATCTTCACCAAGTCCATGGACTAAGATTGCCACTCGAATATCTGCTCCCATGGTTGTACGCGGTCGTTCGCCCGGCCACTATTCAGAAGATCGTCGTAGCAGCTCAACGAGTATGGGTCCTGGAGGGGGTTCTAGTGGCGACAGTGCCGGAAGTCAAGGTAACTCGAATGCCCCTGGTCCGCCCGGCGCGTTGCGAGGTGGCATGTCAGCGCTGCCTTTCGCCGGATCTTCCCGAGTGGGTAGCGGTGCGTACCGATCGCATCGCGATTCTCAGCACGACTCCCTTTCGAACAGTCCTTCCAAGATCTCTTCGGCCTCATCAAGCTATGGTAGCGCTAAAATTATGTCGCTTGAGCGCCCCCGAGATCTCGTCCTCACCAAAGAAGAAACTAGTACTATAGACGATCACGAGGGCTACCTATACTTTCCTTCGCCTCTTGCCGAGATTCCCGAGAACGGTCGTTTCATGCGTCCTCAGCTTCCGTCTGTCAGTTCCAGTGCGTTCAAAACCGAGCCCCTGCTTACTCCATCCCACTACGAACCTTCGTACAGCTATATCAACAACACTCCGGAAAGGCAGCATACCGGTTTGGAATCAAGGGCGTCTATTAAAGAGGAAAATGCTGATTCTCCTACCGGCTTTTCTTGGTTTCAACCGAATGACGGTCGCCAATCACATCCAACTTCAGCACTGAGCAATCCTGATTATCTCCGGAGCTGTGGACGATTTCAAGGGGTTGAAAGCAGCCGAGGGTACTATCCCGTTGCGCCTGCATTGTGAACAGGCGATTGGCCTCATGATGCTTCTTCTACCGCGACCGTCAATCTCCTATAAAGCCACTTTTTGAAGTCTCAATCCGGCCAGCCAATGATGTGGACTCGACTCAAAACCTTTAACGTACAAAAATCGTACTAACAATACCCGGATCCGTAACTAATCTTTTTCATTGATGTTTCTTCTTTTTCGGCGACCCTGATTGCCCTTGGAATTTCGTTATTTGACTTTGGTAGTAACGTTGATGGGCAACGAGGGACGATGTAGATGGACTTCAATCATTGTTTTGGCGCTATATACCTTGGGTTGGGAACCCTATAGAGGGAACGGCTGGGCAGGATATGGCGGGATGCGAACAGGATATAGTATCGGCGCTACAGGCTGGGAAAGCTGGGAAAGCTGCAAAAGCATGGTTCGCAGCGGCAATGTTCTAGACGGGATACTTGGGGGACTACCAGTGCTGGCTAGCATTGTGATGGTTTTGCAAATGCACTATTAGAGTAGAACAATCGTTTGGACTACTTCAAGCAAATCAGACCGAGAATGACATGAAACACAGTCGTGATGGAAGACCTGGGTGGCAACAGGCATCGGCACAATTGGAAGAAAACCCCAGCAAGTCCATTAGCATTTCTGTCGAAATTGGGATGATGTCAAGCGTAGCAGGACGTTCTTACTACGACTTGAAGAGAATGAAAGGTCGATACTACTCCACTTCAGCAAGAGCAACATCAACGTCGTGTAACAATCGAATATCGGATCATTCCAGGCATCGTGAAGGTGAATTGCTTTAAAGGGGTAAACCCTCTTCTCAGTAAAAGGGTGGAGAAACCCCCTGAGATTGGGCAGCCATCGGACTCTGGCCGTTAGCGAAACGCTAAAGTGAGATACATGCTCGCCGTACTAGCCTTCCCCCCGCGTCATCACACTTTCCACTTTCCACAGGATTTACCAAGGTCGACGTCGACCTCCTCCCCTCCTCCCCTTCTCCTTAACTACTTTAATGTGTTTCTAGTCCTCTACATCAAGCTGATTTACTTTCTAGAATCACTATTGAACGCCTCACTCACAATCAAGCTGAGCAGTCACGCGAATACTACCAACATAGGCGGTCTGGAACGTTTGACGTCGCCGTTACAGGTTACTGCACCTTACCTCGCCATTTTCCCTAGCCATCCCAAAACACCACAACTCTTGAGGACTAGTGTCTACTTTGCCATCTCCTAATCCTATACCAAGTCCTACTCAGGCACAATGTCCCGTTTTGGTGGTGACTCTCGTCCTTACGGTGGTTATGATCGCGGTGGTGGAGGCGGGGAACGCTGGGATCCTGAGCGTTTCGGTCGTGAAAGAGACCGTGCCGAGAGATCTCGAGGTCCAGCGCTTGCGGAACGAGATATCTACGAAGAACGTGACGTCTTTCAACCGAGACCGAGTCGTGGTAGTGCGAGGCGAGAGAGTTCCGCCGACGGTTTCTACCATGGTGGTGGAGGAACCAGGGGCCAAGCATCCTTCGAGGAGAAAGATATCTATCGTCACGAAGAGAGATTTGGGCCGCCAGCAAGACGAGCAAGACCGCCGCCAGCAAGATATTACGATGAGGAGGTAGACAGCTTCGATGGGAGCCCTGGCAGAGGCCAGATAGTACCTTTCGAGAGTCGTAGGACAAGCATCAATATCGAAAAGAATTACACCCCACCACCTCGGCGAGCTCCACCGAGGCCAACCATCATCCGGCGCCAATCTAGCCTTGACACTTTCGATCGGAAACCACTGCCTCGATACGGAGCTCCAACGAGAGGGCCTCCTGAGACTATTGTCATCCCCACTAGGAGCCGCAGGAGGAGTCCGCCGCCAAGGTTTGTAGAACGAGATTACGAAGAGGATATCAGGGTTGCTGAGCCCGATTTTTATGGCGATGAAGATTTCAGGGGCTTCAAAGAGAGAGAAGTCTCTACGGTTAGGAGACGAAGAACTAATAGTGAAGTGGCTGAGTTCAAAGAAGAGATTTTGGAGGTGAAAGAAGAGGAGCCGTTCCCGAGGCGTGGTAAGACCAAGATGCCGAGGAAGCTGGTCAATAAGATGGCCATCATTGAACTGGGATATCCGTTTGAGGAAGAGGTAAGTCAAATTATCCTGGAGTCTAACCCTTCCTTATTCAATTTACAGGGAGAAACCATCATCATCCTCAAGGCTCTGGGTAAAGAGCATATAGACGAAGTCATCAGGATAAGCAAGGAGATGAATGAAAGGCCCGTCAGGGAAGAAGGTCAGTCGTTCTTCTAGTCATCTTAAAACGTCTTTGGCTTACCATTTGGCAGTGCGGAAAACCTATGTAATCGAATCTGGCCCTCCTCCGCCTCCGCCACCCGAGGTTATAGAACGCCGTACGGAAATCATTATTAATCCTCCAGAGCCAGCCGAAATCCCGCGCTCAGTTCGTGAATGGGACGTAATGAGCGGAACTGCAGGAGGCAAATCTGAGCATGGCCACAAATCCGAATACGGAGGCCACAAATCCGAATACGGAGGCCATAAGTCCGAATACGGAGGCCATAAGTCCGAGCATGGCGGCCACAAATCCGAGCGTGGAGCTCGGTCCCACAAGAGCCACTCTCGAGCCCGCAGTTCGTCCTCTTCCAGCAGCAGCTCTGGTCCCTCAGCCATTGAAATCGTCCGCAAACCCAGCAAAAAACACCGTCATCGCTCCCGTTCCTCCGCCGGCCACAAAACTGAATATCTTCAAGAAGAAAAAGGCGAATCAAATTCGATGCACGGGCTCTCGCTTGTCGTTCCGAGCCGCAGTAAAGACGCCCACAAAGACGAGCGTCAGATCAAAGCCGAGATCCGTGCGCTGGAGGCGGAGAAGAAGATGCTCAAGTACGAGAGGGAGATTGAAAAGGAGCATCGGAAGGCGGACAAGTATAAAGAGGAGCCGGTCATACTCGAGAGAGATAGAGACGTGGTGAAGATTGAGAAGGATCGCAAAGGTAGGATGAGCCTTGTAAGATAGTGTTGACTTGGGGAGGAAGAGGAGGCTGATCTTTGTTCATCTGGGTACAGCTCCTCCGAATCCGAAGGTTATTAAGGCTATGTTGGCGACTTTGACTTAGCTCTCGTCTTGGGTCGTGGCAAGCGCTTGCCAATGCTTCGATGCAAGCTTTCAGCTGTATTGGCCTAAACCGATATGGACGGTCACCTTTGGACGTCTCGTTTGCAACACTATCCGGAGCTCAACCTGACTTCCCGGGGGCACTGCACAAACTCCCGAACACGAACAAAGACTCGTTGTCACCACAATCCCACATTTCCAGCAAACTACGAAGCACCTGCACGTTCTAACATCTCACTAATTCCAACAGACGTATTTCCTCAGTCATTTTTCCTAGATATCTGGCGGGACCTGCTCCAATGGCCGAAAGGCGATGCAGCGAGATGGATATAGCTAGTAACGAAGTTATGCACATATTGCTTTCATGTGCAGATATGTCCAAGGGATGGTTTTAATATCTTGAAGATCGATTCTAGAACTTCGAGGCCACATTTTCTACTCGGTTATCTGTCTTTTCCATTTTCCTTCCGTCTCCTCATCCCTTATTCTTCATTCTTATCCTTCTTTCTCATCCCTCATCTTCATCTTCATCCTTCATCCCCTTCCCATCCCTTATCCCCACCACCTACCTCCTAATCCCTAACCACCATCCCCACCCCCTCTCCCTGTCCTCTCCCTTCCCTACTCCAGACCCAACCCACCATAACCCCCCTCAGTACCGGTGCATCTCCAACATCGACCCCCTCTTATCAGGAAACCCTTCAGTTTCTCACTCATAACCTCTGTTGCTCTTTCCGAGTCTTCTCGTGTTTGCCAGAAATGTTCGTTTTGGGGTTTATTGCGGGAAGTGGAATTCGGTTCCTTTTTTTTTTTGGTTTCTTTACCCGGGAACTTTTTCTCCTTACGGCTGCGTTATCTCATACCCGTCGCCCTGCCCCAATCCCAGAATCCTCTCACCATCACGCTCTTCTTTACGGTGGTGAAACGGCGCTCGTCTGTACCGTCTGCATCTTTCTCATCAGTCCGAAAACCAAATTCTTTTACTCCCACTTGATGACGTACCAATCCCTGTTGTTAAATCCTCACATTTCCTACAGCAGGTTACTCAATACCATCTTCGACCCTCGACGCGTTCATCATCTCCCGCGTTTCATTCCGACTTGGAGAGAAGGGCTGAGCTGGTGTTTTATGAAAGACGTAACGAAATAACAGCTCAGGGGTTGATGAGCACGTTTGCGTCACTGTCTTCTATTTCTCTTCTAGATCGTCCGATGAGATCAACTGGGCCAGTCTTCGTGGATATCGACTTTTTAAATATCACGCCGATTATGGTTATCTATCTCATGAGCAGGCTTTTGTAGGATTCAACAAATTCGCTATCTTCCTAGCTCATCGTAATTGCTTTCGATAAACGTTTTCCTTTTTCGATGATGGTTTGAATTGCACTCTTTTTTTTCTTCCTTTTTCGGATCCTCTAATGTCGGACTTGGGAAGACATGCTTAATTCGCTGGTTGGTCATGCTCTTTTCGGTTTGGGCGCTCGGTTTTGATCTACATATATAATTCTTTCAGGGTTCAAGAGATTCGGGTTTTTTAGTTTGCATCTGATTCTGGTGTTGATTGTAAGGATTGAGATGAGGGGAATCTGTATGTATGTGCGTTGGTAGGTATGCGTATGTGAGTGTGGGTGGGGAAGGGCGAAGGGGGAGTGTCCGTTGATATGTAAGAGGCGTTACCTGCTGGAGTGGAAGGGGGGTGTTTGTGTTGAACAAGATGGGGGGAGGACCGAAGGCGGGAGGGCGGGGCATGAGGTGTCGAGGGAGTTTGTGATGAAGGGGGCAGGCGTGAGGCAGGGCTTTGGGGTTGCAGGAGTTTGAGATGAGTACTTGCATGGGAGAAAAGGAGGAAGGCGATGAAGGGATGGCCACTCATCTTTACTGTTTTCGGCATTTGTTCCTCTGTTTCGTTTTTGTTCATCACGATACGGGATTAAAGAAATATGATGCAATCGAACAAGCCAATAAATACCAACATGATATCCCTCCTTGATATGTACACCAAAAGGAAAAAAAATAAGTGGGTTGAGCTTGATCCTCCCCTCCTCCCCTCCCCCCCCCCCCACCCCATCCCATGCACAGACACCCATTCCCTAATTCCACATAGCCGCAAGTCCACTTGGAACAGTCTCTCAAGTCCCATTCCTAAACCCTGCTCCATCAAACACCGCCATCGCGTATACAAAACAAATACCATCCCTCGCTATAACTATGGTATCTTTAATACCCACATCAGTTACATATACCTCAAACATCCAACTCTTTTTGCCAACACCTTGCCCCAATCCCAGTCCCAGACCCGACTTCCTTTCTTCTCACACATGGAAAGGAAAGGGTTGAAGCTGGTTTAAAGATTAACGGAGAACGTTGGGAAAGGGGCGTGTGGGTGGGGGGAAAGGGTTAGAAGAGGGGATGGAGTGGGGATGAAGATGGAAGGGACAGAACCCCAAATCCGACAGGAGCGGAGCTGTAAGAATAATGGAAACAGCTTTTATCTTGATCTCACTCAAAACCACTGTTCAAGAGATGTCGCCATTTCCTCCCCCCCATCCTATCCAACAAACGCTGTGCACGAATAACGCGAGAAATTGAGTGAGAAAAAGTCGGAGACGAATGACGATGGGCATGACAGATGAAAAAAGAGAAATGGCCGCAACAGAAAAAGGTATATAAGACACTTCTTCAACAAACGTTGTCCACTGATGCTGCTACAACCTGCCAAGGGGGAATTGCACACCATTAAACAAACACCATACAAATACACCCACCACCTCCCCTTTCACGTTTACCCACCTAATCCCTCTTCCCCGTCCCTCCACCATACCCATTCATTCCAAACGCCCCACTGCCTGGAAACGCATACCCTGTCCCTCTCTCCCCACCCCCACCTACCCTCTCCTTTCCATATCTCTTGATCCTCCTCGGCAACTCCACCCCCCTAAAATATGCGAGACTCCCCGCTACACCCACACCGGCACTCAAGAGACAATAAAAGACGGTACTCAAATGCACGTGTCCGCCTAGACCGTAGGAAGCGGTCGTGCTGGGCGGTAGTATGGGGGTGGTATACCAGCGTACACTGAATCGGAATTCTAAAGGATCGCCGATGACGAGTTTTGTCGAGTTGCGCGCAAGACTGGGGACGCTGTATGCAGTCGCTGCGAGGATGTCGGCTTCTTCAGAGGCGATGTTTGGGGAGGTGTGGAGGACGACGTTGAGGGATGGGGAGATATGTAGATGGCTGAACTGGAGAGTGCCAGCTAGGGCGAATATGAGTGGGATGTAATCGTCTTGATTCTGCGTCGGGGGACTGATGGAGGTTGTTCCGGAGGGGGAGATCAGGGGGTGGGTGGGGATGCGGCAGGTTAAGGGAGCGTCGTTGTGAATGTAAAATTCTAGGAGGTGGTAGAGAGGGTCGGTGATTTCAGAGATAGTGCAGTTAATATCTAGAAACGGGAGCGCGTGGTTTAGCTCCAAAGGTCCGAAAGCAGGTGGTGAATGGGGGCTGTGGATAGAAAAGCACCTTTTTCGACGCCAAAGTAAAGTTCCAGAGGACGACCGGTTTCGTTACATGTGGGAAAGGGAATGTATTGGAGATGGCCTTCGGGGTCAGTGATCTATGGGATTCAGTCCGTTGTGTCAGAGGTAGACCATTGAGGTTTCGGTTTGTGATGCAGATCTGGGGGTTGGATCTTACATGCTCGCCAGTCTCACTGAAGGCGCACGAATTTCCGGTCAGCAAAGGTCCCTTTGAAGCTCACCGCACTATTTGCATGAAAGATGTCTTCTGAAGGAGTGGGTACGACACACATTGTCCGGTTTAGACAGCTAATTGGTATAGCTTGAGCAGGCGCATAGCTGCTGGCCTTTTGATCTGGCTTTGCTGCGCTCACAGCCTCGGCCAGGAAGCCCAAGAAAACTAAAACTACATGAACAACGAAGAGAATGGTCCGCGAGCTCGACCCCTGAAGCAGCATCGTGGGGGATTTTATGGTGAGCTCTTACCGGTCCATGTTGACACGGTTTGGATATCTGGATTCGAAGCGGGAGATCAACATCGTGGTTCCCCGGCTCGCCTTATGAGGCGGCCGCAGTCACCCCTGGATCTCATCGTACCCTTCCTGAACTTGGTCTCGAACACGGTATCAGCCTTGTTTACTATATCACTCGGACGGTGCTATGTCGAAACTTGAAGATGGGACTTTTGATTCGTGTACTCGTCTGCCTGAACGGCTCTCTATTTAAAAGCGCTAACCTATGTTCAATCCGATCACTGCAAGAACCCTAAACTCCTATGTTAGATTTCCTCTTGAAAGCATTGATAAGCCCGCTGGTGCTCGAGTCGTGCTTCGTGCTCTCTCCGCTCTCATCCAGCTCAGCTTGGATCTTCTTCGCTAGGGACTTTCCAAGCTCAACACCCCACTGGTCGAAGCTGTTGATGTTCCACACAGCACCCTCAGTAAACGTGCAGTGCTCATAGTATGCAATCAATGCACCCAGAGTACCGGGGGTGATCTTCTGAGCGAGGATAGAGGTTGTAGGTCGGTTACCGAGGAAAGTCTTGTGAGGGACAAGCTCATCGGGTGCACCTTCGGCTTTGACTTCATCAGGCGTTTTGCCAACCATTAGGGCTTCTCCCTGGGCAAAAAAGTTGGAAGCAAGCATCCTAACACTTGTCAGCACGGTGCGGGAGAAAGAGAAGATGGCGGAATGGAATAAGTAAATGGAGCAACCGTCATACAAGACAAACAGGAAAGACGAAGCTTACTTTTGATGCTTGTTACCCTCAATCGGGTTATGGCTTTCAGCGGCAAGAATGAAGTCGGTCGGGATGAGCTTAGTGCCTTGGTGCAAGAGTTGGTAGAATGAATGTTGAGCGTTTGTGGCAGGCTCGCCAAACACGATTGCTCCGGTGGTGTATTTGACATAATCACCAGTTCTTGTGATTGCCTTGCCATTCGATTCCATAGAAAGTTGCTGAAGGTAAGCTGGGAAGCGATGTAAGTATTGGTCGAATGGGGATACGAGATGGGTTTGAGCGCCGAAGAAATCAGAGTACCAGACGCTCAGAAGACCTCCAAGTACAGGGATGTTTTCCTCGAGAGGTGTCTCCTTGAAGTGTTTGTCCATAGCATGTGCGCCAGCAAGGAATTCGTGGAATCTGTCGAAACCAATATACAAGGCGACACTTAGGCCAATGGCACTCCAAACACTATACCGACCACCAACCCAGCTCTCAAAGCCAAACATGTTCTTCTTATCGATCCCGAACTTGGTTACTTCTTCGACGTTGGTGGAAAGAGCCACAAAGTGCTTTGCAATGTGCTCATCCTCTTTGGCTGACTTGAGGAACCAAGACTTGGCCGTGTTGGCATTGGTGGTTGTCTCGGCTGTGGTGAAGGTCTTAGAAGCGACCAAGAAAAGAGTTGTCTCAGGATCGGAGTCACGCAAAGCCTCTGCCATATGTGTACCATCGATGTTGGATACGAAGTGGAGCGTCATACTTCGGTCACCGTATGGCTTCAGGGCTTCTGTAACCATCACCGGTCCGCTGCACTGCTATTAGCATGGGGATGCTTGGTGCATAGGATTGGTTCGACTCACAGGTCAGAGCCCCCAATACCAATGTTGACGATCGTGTTCATCTTCTTCCCTGTGTATCCTTTCCACTCTCCACTTCTTACCTGCTCTGAAAAGTATCTCATGTGGTCTAGCACGCTATTGACATCTTCCACTACACTCTTCCCAGCTACCTGCATAGGCTGGTTCGTGACGTTTCTCAGGGCGACATGGTATACCGCTCGCTTTTCTGTGAAATTGATCTGTTCCCCCGCAAACATCTCATCCCGAAGCTTTTCGAGTCCGCATTCTTTTGCAAGGCTAACAAGGAGCGAGATCGTCTCTTCAGTAACGAAGTTCTTGGAGAAATCAAAGAGGGTCTCAGAGTTGTCCACCGAGTTCTTGAACGTGTGGGAGAATTTCTGAAAGCGCTGAGGGTCTTTCGCGAAGAACTCCTTGAGCACAATGTTGCGGCCCAAGGTGGTATGGTGCTCCTGGAGCTGTTGCCATGCTTGGAGATCGCTTGCTTGTGCGAAGCCCGGCATCGCTGCTGCTGCTTGAGTTTCGACTATAGATTCCGGTGCTGTATCTGTCAGGTAAATTCGTGTCTGACAGCTGGTGGCAGTGAATAGCGCTATCAGTGCAATGAGTAGTTGGTGTAAAAACTTTGGACTTGGGAGCTGTGAAGGAGCTCTCGGAAGTTTGCCCCACCAGATATTTGTGCTGGCGCACAGAGCCCGCCCCCCACCACAACACGTCCGTCACACTTGCATATGCGAAGCTGAAGCTTCACTCATCAGAACACAGAGCGTAACGTCGACTACCAGAAAATTGTACAGGTTTTAAGTAGGTGGTCAGTGGGCGAGATGGTACGATCTGACGCAGCTCGGAGCAAAGGCAGAGAATGTAGAATGTTCAACGGTTTTCTTGATGTTATTGCATGGACATGTCCTCTGGTGTGTTGAAAATCAAGTACGCCTCTTAAAAAGCAACCTCCCGTGATTCTACGCTTGATCAGATGCTATCATGCCTCATATCATCCAGTCGTCATCAGCCAGTGACACTACCAAATGAAGGATCCTTAACACTGCCCCCAGCGTCCCCAAGTCCTGCAACAGGGCGATTGTAGGACCAGCCGGCAAATTGCTGTTGCATTGTCTGCGAGAGCATGGGCCCGTCTACGTACGAGTCTGTAGGAGCTTCTGATGTGAACTCGCGGTCGAAGTTGGCCGTGTCAAGCGCATCGACCTATGAATGTCAGCTTCCGGTCTAGCTTGATGCATGCGCGAGTGATACGTACCACATTCGGCTTGAACACAGGATCGTACTTCCTCTGCAACAATTTCCTCCAATCGATGGCATTGAAAAATTGATGCGCCTTGATCTCAGAAGGTCCTTTGGCACCAAGTCTGGTTGCAGGATTGCGGTCAAGAAGCTGTATCAACAAGTCCTTCGCAGCTGGAGGAACAATCTCCGGACCAGGAAAGTGGAGAGGCTCAGAAAGAATCTTGCGGTACATCTCGTTTGTGTTTTCGTCATAGTATGGTGGCAGTCCGGTCAGCATCTCGTAGAGAAGTACACCGAGAGTCCACCAATCTACTGTTTTGTTGTACCCTTGACCCAAGAGTAGCTCTGGCGCAAGGTACTCTGGGGTACCACAGAAGGTGTTTGTTCGATCTTCGTCCTTCATGTCCAGCTTGCAGAGTCCAAAATCGCACAGCGCGATATGTCCGGAATAGTCAAGCAATATGTTCTCCGGCTTTAAATCTCTATAGACGACGTTGAAGCCGTGCAGACATTCCAAAGCACATAGAAGCTCTGCGGTGTAAAACCTAGCTCGACTGACGTCGAACCGCTGCTCACGTTGTAGATGATGGAACAGCTCTCCGCCGTTGACGAATGCAAGAACAAGGTAAAGCTTTTCAGGAGACTGAAACGAGAATTTTAGAGGGACAATGAAAGGATTGTTGATCTGAGCGAGGACCGATCGCTCTGCAAGAGTATGCGCCACTTCTGACCTGGAGATAATGTGAGCTTTTCGTATCGTCTTTAAAGCGTATATCCGGTGAGTATCCCGCTTCAGAACCTGCATAACCTTGCCAAAGCTGCCTTTTCCGACGACCTTGAGGAGTTCGAAATCCTCAATCTTTAGCGTTCGTTGTCGGTTTTCGACGAAGGTGACACCGATCTTGAGCGATCCAGTCCCGAAAGCTACATCCAACCATTCAGTGCCACTTTGCCCCAACTGCCGCTCCTGTTGCGCGAATGCCGCTTGGTTCTTCTCTCTATCCTTCTTGTTTGCTTTTGGATCTTCTATGTATTGTTTTTTCTCTTCGAACCGTGGGGTCACGCGACAGACACCAAGAAATATGTCCTCACTTCTACCCGCCCCAGGACGGGCGTTGGGATTCCGTAGATAGAGCTGCACAGATAATTCCGTAACGCGGGAAACATCGAACTTGTATGAAGTATTGTCACCAGCCCAGTAAGGGTTCTCAGGGCTTCCGGAGACCGAGTCTACAAATACCTGCAGTTTGTCAAAGTCAAGCAGTGCGTAAGGCAAATGACGTGATGAGTAACGGCCATGGATTGTCGGAGCAGCATTGATGCCGCCACTAGTCTGCGGGCGACCATTGCTGGCATATGAACCTGCCATCGTGCTAGGAGTGCGACCGGCTGAAGGGTCTCCGCGCATCGATCCGGCCACTGAGAACCCACTGCCGCCAGATACTGAATTCTGCGTCTGGGAACCATAACTCTGCTGGTAGTGCGGAGGTAGCGAAAAGCCTTTGCCTTCGTGAAGAGTGACAATGAGGATACCAGGTTTGGTTGGCGCTGCGGGAGGAGAAACCATGGATTCCGACGCAGCTATATACTATAAGTCTTGTACTCGGTCTTCGGGTTGAGGATGTAGACCTATGCCATTGCTACTGCTACTGTTCATGCTGCCGCTGTTCATCCCCAGCTTTTCGTCTATAGGCTGTGGGTCGTCGGCTTTGATTGTTGAGGTGGACGTTGACCGGCCAAGAGGGTTCTTCAATGGCCCAAGATGGGTCTCCTTGAACTCTACGTACAGGTCAGTAGAGTCTGTTCAACTAGAATACCAGGTGGCCTACTCTTCGTTAGATTCCAAGACATTTTAAAGGAGCGGGTGTATAGGACGGTATGGATGATTGGCGTTTGAATCGTGGGGGGTTTGAGCGAGGGCGGGTGTAGTGTTTCTGAATGCGGAGAACTGATCTACAGCTCTTGTCGAAGGCTAGCCGAGAGATTTGGTTGAGATGAGAGAAAGTAAGGAAAACAGGGAGTACTGGTAGGTAGAGAAAGAACGACAGATAAGCTCATTTGATTGATGGTCAAGGGGACGATGCCAAGTTGTGTGTGTTTGGGATGCCGTTGTGAGGCAAATTCATATCTACCTATGTGCTTGTTTTGGTGGGGGCCCTCAGCCACGAATGCCATTCAAGACTCAGCCTTGCCGTTCTTGGTCGGCTTTCATTTGGCTGACCCTGACCTGCACCTGAACTCCATCGTTCATTGCGCTTCATCCCACGAAGCTCTAACAATGCCTCCATATTCATTGCTGAATCCACGCCTATGAGATACTAAGCACGACATCTTCCAAAACTCAAGACCACATCATCTCTACAGGTCGAGTTCTACGGTCCTGTACGTGCGCAGGGCGGCCTGTATCTACTTAAGCGGGGGTAACCAGATTTCTGTTAGGATGGGCGTCATCAGGAAGAAGACGGTAACGCGAGGGACGGAGGGAGGCTTGAAGTACATCTGTGATGTTTGTTCCGGAGACATCACCTCTACCGTAAGTATTCGGTGTACTAGCCTCCTGCATTCGCGCCCATGTACTTTCGGCAGTGTTTGGAGCTATTCTGAATGATTCCAGGTTCGCATCCGATGCGCCTCTCCAGTCTGTAACGACTACGATCTCTGTGTACCGTGCTTCTCGAAAGGCGAGAGTTCACGTGATCATGACCCTCGAACGCATTCCTACTCGGTCATTGAGCAGCATTCGATACCCATATATACTAAGGATTGGGGCGCGGACGAGGAACTTTTACTACTTGAAGGTGCCGAGGTATATGGACTTGGCTCCTGGGCTGATATAGCAGACCATATTGGAGGCTTCCGAACAAAGGAGGAGGTTCGGGACCATTATATCAAAACCTACATTGAGAGCTCAAAGTTTCCTCTACCGGAAAAAGCAGATCCGAAAGATACCAGTCTGGTAGAAGAGAACCCAAGAGAAAAGTTCCAAGCTCGTAAGAAACGACGGATAGAAGAGCGAAAAGAAGCCGCCAAATCGGCCCCTCCAGCAACACCCAAGCAAAAGCCTACAGCCAGCGTTCCCGCTTGCCACGAAGTCCAAGGCTATATGCCTGGCCGCCTTGAATTTGAGACCGAATTCGCCAATGAAGCCGAAGAAGCAGTCCAACACATGCAATTCGACCCCGGTGATGGCATTAACCCCCGCACCGGCGAGCTCGAACCAGAAATGGAGCTCAAAATGGTTGTTATGGACATTTACAACTCACGTCTCACCATACGTGCCGACCGCAAGAAAGTCATCTTCGAGCATCTCTTACTAGACTACCGAAAAAATGCCGCGCAAGACAAAAAACGCACCAAAGAAGAGCGCGATTTATTGAACAAAGCAAAACCTTTTGCTAGGATGATGAACCATGATGATTTCACGTCTTTTACCGAATCCCTCGAGTATGAACACAACCTTCGCCAAGCCATCGCTCAGCTTCAAGACTGGCGCCAAATGCGCATCGGTGACCTGAAAACGGGAGAAAAATACGAGGCGGACAAGCAGACACGCGCTCAACGTCCGGCTCCCACTGGATCTTTTGACCGCCTGGCAGGCGTGCGGCCCCCTAAACCAGCTCTCCCTATCGAAACCCCCTCCGCCACCACTGAACTCACCGCCCCCGAATTCCCTTCGCGCCTAAAACCCCCTGTCCAGCCAACAACAGTAACAGTAACAACCTCATCCGCAACAAAATCCGAACCTAAAGAAATCAAACTTCCCCTCACGAACGGCTCCTCAAACCCCCACAACCCCCCTCCCCTACCCTCGTCTCAACCCGACAAAAAACCCCACCAGCGCTACACCATCCCCCCCCTCAACGGCACACCCCCGCTCAAACTCACAAATGAGAACGCCACAGATTTGCACTTGCTTACGCGAGAGGAATTGGAGCTGTGCAGCGTGCTGCGCATACTGCCGAAGCCGTATCTGGTAATGAAGGAGGGGTTGATCCGGGAGGCGATGAAGACGGGAGGGGGGCTGAAGAGGAGGTTGGCGAAGGAGGTTTGTAAGGTATGTGTTTCTGTGTTGTGTGAAGGGGTGGAGGGAGATGAGCGGTAAACACGGGTGAGTGCTGACCTTGTTTGTGGTAGATTGATCCGGGCAAGAGCGCGCGAATCTTTGACTTCTTCGTGCATGCGGGGTGGATACAAAAGGCGTAGAGGGTTAGGGTTGATGATTGTATGATGTATGATATGGGCAGGCTTGGGGGATCTTTAATAGCGGAGCTTAGGTGGGCAAATGGAAGGCATTTTGATGTGGTCGGTTTGGGTATGGGGTCAATGTGGTTGGATTTCCGAGTATACGGTTGTGCCTTTGCGCTTGGGTATGGATACACGTACTTTAACTTCAAACGAATTTGGGAGGCCTCTTTTTAAGCCATGTGAAATAGAGCATTATGATACCTGATAACAAAAGGGTCCCCTATGAGTACGGTATCAGACGGACGCTCAGATAACAATGAATCCTTCCGGCCCCTATGTACGCCACGTTCCGTCACTGCCGTCGTTTCGTCCAATAAAATATACATTTTCAATACATACCCCAATGGCCGTTGCAAAGGACCAAAGCAAAAGCATGCATGACCCATTACCCATGCCACGTCTTTCATCGAAAAGCCATCCCAGGAAAGGTCTTCCGATCGTCAAGGTTAACCGCATACTCGAGTATGCCCTCTTCTGTCCCTACAAATCTTAACGCATGTCTATTAGCCGACCACTCCTGCCACGTAGTTTCATGCGGAAACCATTCAAACACTCACAGATTCCTCCCTTCAGTACCCCAACCAATCCCCATTGTTCCCACCCCTTCGTCCCTTCCCACAAGCCTCCTCAACGTATTCGAATCATGATCACCATACACACTTTCGCCAACGGCCATACGACTTGCGGCTCTTTCGTGCAGATGCCTTGGTCTTTGGGGGTCAGTACTTCTTACTCGGTTCATGTGCGCCACTTGCTGTTGTTGCTGCTGCATGCGTCGTTCCAAATTTCTTCCAGCAGCGGCGTCGCGCTCACGCCGGATTTGGGGTAAGCGATTTGCTACATCGAGCATGGCTATGCTAGGATCCATGGCTTCGTAGATGGTTTGCCATGGGTCGGAGCCAGAGGGCTGGGTAGCAGTTTGCGTACTAGGGGCCATGCGAGATGGAGATGCTGATAGTGTCGGTGTTGCGGTACCTATGGGTGCTAGGTTAGAGGGATGTGTTGAGGAAGAATGATCGGTGGGGTTGCTGTTGGAAATAACGACGGAGCTGCGCCGGCGAGGCTGGTAGGAGCGGTCACCTGTTCGATTACGTTCCAGATTTCGTTGGCGCATATATTCGCGAATGCTGTCTGTGCCGCGGGAGTTTTGCGGAAGAGAGGAAGGATTGCTGGAGGGATGGAGGGATACTTGGGTGTTGGCTTGTCTTGAAGATGGTAGATAATTGACGGTAAAGGGGGCATTTTGAGAAGTCTCAGCGCGCGCTTGGCCTGACTCTCGTAAGCGGCTTGTACGTATCGAGTCAAGCATTTGGCGCTCGCTTTCTGTAAGCTCGTTGGTAAGGTCATGATCCACGAGGAAACCAACATCAAGTGCTTCGCGGTGTAATCTCCTGCGTTCCGCGGCAAGCTCCATATAATCCGCTGCATGGCTCACGGCCGCGAGATGATCATTTGCATCAAGAGCGTCTCTATGTCGTTGAAGAAATGTTGCTTCAACCTCGAGTGCGTCATGCTCTGAAAGGCTATCATCCAGATCCGACAAAATCACTCTGTTCAGACCGGAAGATTCAGTGTCCAACTCGATAGTCTGCCTAGATCGGAATGAGTTGCGTAGGTCTACTACACACACTCGACCATGATCTTCAGCCCATGCAAAAAGATCCCACGGTGCCGGCGCAAAGCTCATTGAGCGAACGGCTCCACAACAATCATGGAGAGACGACCGAGATGATTTGAGGACTTCAATTACAGCCTCGTCCGCATCCATGTCATCTTTAATCAAGCTTGTATCGAAAATAGTGATTATGCCGCATTGCGAAGCTGCAGCACAGATATGACCAGACGGCGAAAAGGCGGTTGAGAAACAGGCGTCCGTTTCGGGTACAAGACTCAATCTTGGCGCTGCGATTTCGTGCCATTCATATCTTGCGAATGCCGCTTCCCCATCGAACGCGAGGGTGGGAAGTCGGATTCTCCTGCAAAAGAAAGCCTGAGGCTCATCACCAACGGCGATCATCAACTGGCCATCAGGAGAGAAAGATGCGTGATTCATGGGAGTGGGGAAATGGAGCGTTCCAAGTATGCGAGACTGTGTCAATGAGAATATCCGAACGGATTTATCATTGTTTCTGATGATGTCAAAACTTGGCGGTATATTCATAATATGTAGACTTACGTCGTAACAACTACAACCTCGTCTTCCAGTCCCTTCTGATCACTGCGTAAGCAATGTACGCTTACAGAATTGATAATGTGATCTCCTAGCTCGTGGAACTGCGTCCTTGCGGTTTTGCGGCCAGCAGTAGTAGACGGTCGTTGAGTCCGATGGAGGAAGCTGTGTGCGAGAACCCGTGATTCAGGATCCAGATCCAGAGGTAGTAATGCATCGACCTCGGCATCATGACGCGAAGCCCTGTCGCTGCCGGAACTTGACTGTGTCTCGTTGAGGTTGATGAAAGCACACTGGCCGTGGTTTCTACCCCCAACGCATACCCATCCGTATGCAGCATCGAGGCAATATGGCTTCCAGGGTAGGATTGCAATCAGTTCCCGTTTCTGTGTCGAGACACGGAGAGCATACACCTCATTGTCGGAGGCGTAATACACGACGTCGGGCTCCGTAGTGCTGATATAGTTCTTGAGCTGGTGATGCCTATACCACCGTCAATCTCGGGCAAAGCGGCGAAAGTAGAGGATGTAGCAGCTTACTGCTCAGGAATTTTGGTAGGGTAGAAAGTTGGCTGGAGGGGACGGATCAGTGCCTTTGTTTCTTGACAACTGCCATGCGGATCAGCACGAGCATTTGAGGTTTCAAATACACCCAATGTATACCGAAGTCACTTACATAGCCACACTGATAGCCATGTTGTGGTAGAGAGAGCCCGATATTTGCTCTTCAAGACTCAATCATTGGCCGCTATGCTGTACTACTAGAACTCACCTCTGCCTTGCATCAAGCTCTCGGTTGCCGTATTTTGGTAAAATGCGCTAAGTACAGATGAGGGTAAGCGTGGAAAGAAAGACGACGGCAACTTTTTCTTTGGACTTCTAGATTTGTACGCTAAAAGAAAAGCCGACAGTATCTCTCAAGTCTCAACTTCGTCTTCATCACTCACGCCTTCGATAATTATTTTCCATCTCTACCCTCTCTAGCACCCACAAAGTATCGACCGGAAATTCTCTCTCCCTTCCTGTACATCTACTGTACCTTATCATCATGCTGTCTTCGAGGCTAGCAAGATCTGTAAGAAGCTCTTGTACATCTCATATTTATCTAACACTAACATCGTGCTCCCTAGCTACCTCGTGCGACCTCCTCCTTCTCACGCTCCTCTGCTACACGCCTACCTTCAACATCACCGTTCGCTAGATTTCAATCAAATGGCGGCGAAGAAAAGGTTAAGGGCCAAGTGATCGGTATAGATCTGGGTATGTACTTGCCGATAACAAAGCTTCGCCAACACCGACCGACTTACTTTACTTAGGTACCACTAACTCGGCGGTGGCTATAATGGAAGGAAAGACGCCCAAAATAATAGAAAACTCGGAAGGTCCGTGATTTCTTGTCTCAGATTATATGATGGTAGTAACATAGTGTTTGCAGGTGCTCGAACAACACCTTCAGTAATTGCATTTGCACAGGATGGTGAGAGACTAGTGGGTATCTCAGCCAAACGACAGGCGGTCGTTAACCCGGAAAACACTCTTTTCGCGACCAAGCGTCTCATTGGCCGCAAATATACCGACATTGAGGTCCAGCGAGACATCAAGGAAGTGCCATACAAGATCGTTCAACATACCAACGGTGATGCATGGGTTGAGGCTAGAGGCCAGAAGTACTCGCCATCGCAGATTGGTGGGTTCGTTCTGCAAAAGATGAAAGAAACCGCCGAGTCCTATTTAAACAAGAGTATTAAGAATGGTGTCGTCACCGTCCCAGCCTACTTTAACGACTCACAGCGCCAGGCAACCAAAGATGCAGGACAAATTGCAGGCCTTAATGTCCTACGTGTGGTCAACGAACCCACTGCTGCTGCACTAGCCTATGGGCTGGACAAGGCGGAAGATCGTGTGATTGCGGTGTATGATTTGGGAGGTGGTACATTCGATATCTCGATCCTTGAGATCCAGAAAGGTGTCTTTGAGGTCAAGTCAACCAATGGTGACACTCACCTGGGTGGAGAGGACTTTGACATCAACCTTGTCCGTCACCTGGTAGCGCAATTCAAGAAAGAGTCCGGGATAGATCTATCCAAGGACCGCATGGCAATTCAACGTATCCGTGAGGCCGCCGAAAAGGCCAAGATCGAGCTTTCATCCACTCTTCAAACCGACATCAACCTTCCCTATATCACCGCCGATGCTTCAGGCCCTAAGCACATCAACTCGAAAATGTCGCGGTCACAGCTCGAAGGTCTCGTGGAACCTTTGATTGGCCGGACTATCGATCCAGTAAGGAAGGCATTGAAGGATGCCAATTTGCAGGCCAAGGATATCCAAGAAGTTATTCTTGTTGGTGGCATGACCCGTATGCCCAAGGTCACCGAATCTGTGAAGAGTATCTTTGGCCGTGATCCAGCAAAGGCCGTGAACCCTGACGAGGCTGTCGCTATTGGTGCCGCAATCCAGGGTGCTGTCCTGGCAGGTGAGGTTATGGATGTTCTGCTATTGGACGTCACACCTTTATCACTCGGTATCGAGACCCTCGGCGGTGTTTTCACCCGTTTGATCAACCGCAACACGACCATTCCGACCAAGAAATCACAGATTTTCTCGACTGCAGCCGACTTCCAAACTGCCGTGGAGATCAAGGTTTACCAAGGAGAGCGTGAGCTGGTCCGTGACAACAAGCTGCTCGGAAACTTTCAACTTGTCGGTATCCCGCCCGCCCACCGGGGCGTCCCTCAGGTTGAAGTAACGTTTGACATTGACGCGGATTCAATTGTGCATGTACACGCTAAAGACAAGTCAACAAACAAGGACCAGTCCATCACTATTGCCTCCGGATCTGGTCTCTCGGACTCTGAAATCCAGGGTATGGTTAACGACGCCGAGAAGTATGGAGAGCAAGATAAGGAACGCAAGTCTGCCATCGAGGCCGCCAACCGCGCTGACAGTGTCTTGAACGACACTGAGAAGGCTCTCAAAGACTTTGCCGATAAGCTCGACAAGACTGAAGCCGACCAAATTAAGGAGAAGATTGCCAGTCTCCGGGAATTCGTTGCGAAGAACCAGACTGGCGAGGGTACTGCTACTGCTACTGAGCTTAAGGAGAAGACCGATGAGCTACAGATGGCAAGCCTCAACCTCTTCGACAAGATGCATAAGGCCAGAGCCGACGACCAGTCGACACCACCACCGGGGAACGCTGGTGAGACACCTAGCGAGGGAGAACAGGGTGGAGCAAATGAGGGTGAAAAGAAGCCTTGAAAGGAGTGATTTTTCAAAGCCATTTTTCTCAGTCTAAAGCCTTCTGCTTGGGAAGCAGTGTACTCATATCCTATTTCCACGGGCGTTCTTTGCTCCGCGGTTTGACGGCTCCTGTCTTCTCTTAATATGTTCTTACGGATGGGTACCGGCTCCCATTGCCCTTGGCGAAAATCTTCGTGTAATTACATATTTTAGATGGTAAACCAGACGAACCATACTCCTCTCACCAGGTTTCCTTGACTTTGTTATGTAGTGTCTGAGTACCTCTATCAAATGTTGACTATCGTAGGTAGTAATTGTACCTGAACTAATGAATTTCACGCCGGATCAGAGATCTAGTCACTGGACCGTAAGTGGCAGGGGTATGCATCCTTCGCATGCTATCTGTTAGAGCAACAATATCCATTTGAGAAACGACAAGTTCACACACAACAGCTTAGTCGACAGAAAAAGCCCGCACCCAGATTTCCGAATTCGAATTTCTACGTCTTAAGCCGCAACGTTGTGCCTGACATAGCTCTCAACATGGACAAATTTCAGGCCTTTGGGAAGAACATCTCGTGAGTCCCGCAATTGATGGTAGCTTGCACGACTGTGACTGACTCACGAGTTCTTGGACAGATCATCTATCTCTCCCTTCGCAACTAGAACTACGCAATGGGCCAAGGAACTTACTGGTCAGGCCGAAGGCAAAGTACAAGGCTTCCCCATACTTTCTTCAAAGCCAACTTCAGCTCTCTTACTGGCCATAGACTGAGCTTCCCCCGGACTATGTCGAATTGGAGAAACGTGTTGATGCCTTGAAGCAAGTCCATCAAAAGCTGTTGCAGGTCACGTACGTCCGAAGGAGAACCCCCATTAACCCCTCCTAACCAGTGTCTTCACTAACCTTCCCTCAAGCTCCCAATACTCGAATGAAGCTTATGACTACCCTCCCCATATCCGTGAATCGTTCAACGACCTCGGCCGTACCATCTCCGACAAAGTCCAGCTTCTCTCTCACGCTACTTCTCCTGCGGAAGTTCAAACTGCCTTCACCGCACCCCCATCCGCAAAACCCCAGCCCAAGACATTCAACCACGCAATCGCGCGCGCTTCCCTCGCCGGCTCCCAGCTTTTGAATGAAACCCACACTGGTGCTGGCGAGGACCCTCTCTCTACAGCCCTTGAAAAGTATGCTCTTGCGTCCGAGCAGGTGGGAGAGGCGCGCTTGGCCCAAGATAAGCAGATCCAATCTAGGTTCTTGGCGGGATGGAGCACAACCCTGAACACGAACTTGATGTTCGCGACAAGGGCTAGGAGAAGCGTAGAAAACTCGAGATTGAGTCTTGATGCTACAAAGGCAAAGGGAAAGACCGGAGTAGGCAGAAGCATGAATCCTGATGATGAGATGGCTACGATGACTGAGGAGGCAAGACAGGAAGTGGAGCAAAAGGAGGATGATTTTGTGAACCAGACAGAAGAGGCGGTTGGTGTGATGAAGAATGTATGTGAAATTCTTCGAGCTGCAATTCCAGCTATGCTCATAGGATGGTCTATAGGTCCTTGATACACCCGAGCCGCTACGGAACCTAGCAGATCTGATCGCCGCCCAGCTCGAATTTCACAAGAAAGCTTACGAGATCTTGAGCGAACTGGCCCCTGTGGTTGATGGGTTACAAGTCGAGCAGGAGGTGCGTCGTCATGAAACCTTCAATGCTTGAATTCTGCAGTTCACAAGTGTGGCGAAGGCGTGATGGACGTCTACTAACTAAACATCAATACTAGGCCAGCTATAGGAAAAGCCGCGAAGGGGCCTGAAACATGAGAGCCCTGCTTGTGATTTCGGTATGCAAGAACCCGGAGGTTTGGGTCTTCAGTCAATGGTAGAGCTTTTGGCAAATCGGATTGCCCATCGCTGCTACTGCTCAGGAGGTAGTTATCATGGTGGGAATCTCTGAGGTGGCCGATTACGACCGAAACGTCCATGGTATTTTATCTGCTGCGCGACGTCAGTCTGGAGACATGGGTCTTCTTTCATAGCCTATCCAATCTCGTGATTCCAGATAAGTGCACAACGCCTTCTTCTAATTTCAGCCATGGCCGTTGGTTGAAACTCCGCTTGAACATCTTAGTACTACCCCAAGTCTTGAGTAATTACAGTGGGAAGGAAAATGTTTGTTTGGGACGCCGATATGAAAGGGGCATACAATAAGGTACTCTTCTGCCTTTGCTGACATTGAGTTGGCACACCTCTATCTCTAGGACAACTTTGCCCTACGTCCAAAGCAGTGGTGGAATTGCTTTTACAATCACATGCTAATATTCCGGACATAGCAAGGCATACTCATCCGAGGAGTGGAGATCGAAATTATTACATGGCGCTATCAGAGACGGGAAGGCCCTTGTGGTACTCTTGCTTGTCAAATTGGGAGCTGACGTGAAGAGCCCGTACAGAAATTGGACTCCCCTACAACGAGCTGCGTTCCTGATAGACCCAGAGATCGTGAATATTTTGATGGCAAATGGGGCTTATGTCCTCAATAACACTAATTCCGAGGACAATGACCCTGATTCAGAAGGCGAAAGGTATCGACCTCTAGAAGAGAGACCATCTCCTTTACACTACGCTGTTGCATGCGGCAATCACAGCACCGCGAAAGCCCTCATTGAAGGGGGCATCAACATTGATGTAAGAAACATCCAAAAAATGACACCACTATTGGCAGCTTGTGAGATGGCTCCACAAGGCAACGCAAAGGGGCCCGAATCTATTCGATTCATTACGGCCAAGATGCTGATTAGCTATGGCGCAGACATCTGCGCAACAAATGGTCAAGGGAGCAATGCACTACATCTTGCGGTAGAAGCCCGACCACTAGACGTTCATACTATCAGGTTTCTCCTTCAAAGCGGCGTTAACGTTAACGCAAAAGATTCCCAAGATTCCACTCCCTTTCATGTATCCTGCGGAGGCTCCATAGCAGGTTTTGGAACAAAGGCAGAAACGGAGGAAGTGTTTGAGTTATTACTAGCCCACACTCCGCCTGGCATAGTGAACATGGAGCGCCAAGGCGGGAGTATCTTAGATAGTGATACTGGACTTGAAACGCCTTTAGCTATCGCACTTGCGGCCGAAAATTGGCCAGTCTTTCACCTGCTCTTGGCAAAAGGGGCGATTCTGCGTACGGGACAATCACTTGATGACCTCTTGCGCAAGTCAGCCTGGTATTGGGCACTTCAGCCAAAGGCGGTGAACATGTTGCTTAAACATGGGGCGAATCCGACGATCAAGATGTATGGTCATTCGCCATTAGGACACGAGGCGCTGGAAGGTTTATTTCACCAAAAATCGATCAGTGCTTCGCCCTTTGAAGACTTCCGATCGATATTGTGCATGTATATCGATCATGGACTCGAAGTCAATGCCACTAATTATAAGAGCCAAACTCTGCTTCACATGGCGATCATACGAGTCGAGGACAACTACGAATCTGCTCTTACTGTACATCTCCTGAATGCCGGCGTAGATCCATACCGACCTCTGTGCGGGCCCTGGGATGCCTTTCTGCTCGCAGCTATCTACAATCGCCTTTCAGCCCTTCGTCTCCTCATCGGCCACGCTGCTAAAAAACGAAATCCGGACCACTGGCTTCGACTACCGGAGCGAATTCCCACGAGAGACGAAGACATCTTCGAGATTGTCTACACATCCTTATGTCACGCCAAACTCCTTGATTCCCCAGACCAAGAAGGGTATACCGCCCTCCAAAGAGCAGTCAAGGTTAGGAAAACTTCCGCATCATCCGCTCTCCTCTCCCATTCGGCCAACCTGCATTGCACCGATCAAAATGGCTGGAGACTCCTTCACACAGCGACCATCAATGGTGATTTCCCCACCGTCGCACTCCTCCTCTCTGCCGGTGCCGATCCAAATAGCACCACATTCCAATGGAGAGCTGACCGCTGGATTCGGCCTACCGGCCTTGCCGGTGGCCAATCCTGGACAGGTACCCCTCTCCACCTCGCGGCGATGCTCGGGGAGCCCGCCATCGCGTCCTTGCCCATCTCACATGGCGCAGATTTACACGCTAGTACTGGCTGGAGTTCTCCTGGCCATGGACCAACGGCACTTCATATTGCATTGGATACAGGAAAATTTTATGGAGACAGGATTAATCTGGGAAAGGCGATGTTAGAGTTAGCGCAAATTCTAGTGGAGCATGGAGCGAGCGTGGAGAATGTGGCAAGTCATTTGGGTTTGAAGGACGTGTGTAAGTTTGAGGGTTTTGAGGAGTTGTGGGAGAGGCTGAGGGTTGGTATCAAAGACGGGCAGATGGTCACTTTGGTGAGAAGGAAGCGGTTGAAGTAGATTATGACATGGACGATTAAGTAGGTTATGATAGGAGGAGAATATCAGTGAATTTGCATTGGAATTATGGGAAAAGGGGCTTTAGAACAGAAAAAGTCGAGGCTGACTCGACCGGCCAATTGCTTTGAAACCAGTTGGCTGTAGCATGCACATACGAAACCAAAAAAAACTTTCTTTATTTTCATCGAGACTTTCATTATAACGCTAAAACTCCCTTCCTAATTACCATTCCTTCAAAACTTCATCAAAGGTATCAGTTGGCCGCAACACAAGGGAAGTAACAATCAATGACCGACTCCGTCCCCTCGGTCTTGATATCACAATACCTCCCATCATCATTTCTCTGCTTACTGGAGCCCTTCTCATTCGACTCCCAGAAAAAGAACTTCATGAGATCGGTACTGACGAAGTCCGCCGCCCCATAGTTAAAAGCCACAGGGTTACTGTCGTCGGCTTGGTATATGATAGCGAGAGGCAGCGGAAGGCCTTTAACGATGATAGAATCCTCCTTTTTCTGGAAGGTACCATCCTGAGTGCCTTGCTGGTTGCCCTTCACGTCGTAGACCGTCCCCGTGACCACAGTGCCGTGCAGGTCGACGACAACCTTGCATTGTAGGAGATCTGGCTGGGTCTTGCCGAGAGCGTAGTGGTTGTCTTTGTCGACGTCATACGGATAGCTGAGGTGGCCGTTCTTCTTGGTCATGTGGAATTGATACGGGTCGCTGTCACAGTTGCCTGGGTTCTTGCAATGGTCGACTTTCCTGCTCTGGGTCAGTAACTGAGCCTGCCATTACTTGAGGAATGAGATGTGCTTACGTGGCGTCGGCTACATTGTCCAAGTTGAATTCGACAGTCCAATGGTCGCCGTCTTGCATATCACCAGAACAAGTTTTCTTTGGACCATTTGCGTTGCTCCCATCGAACCATTTACTTAGTTGAGATCCACCGCCTGTGGACACAGTCAGCGTCAAAAAGGAAATTCAAAGATAGAGACGATCATGAGGCCGGCGTACTGGAATTTTCTCCTGCGGGTATGCAACGAAGGCTGTTTCTGATGGTCCCATCTATGTAGTCGTCTTGTTTGATTGCGGCCATTGGCCACTCGTCGCAATTAATAGTAATGTCTCCAGGATTGCTATTGAATGGATCATGCAGCTTTTGACTGAAGGGCATATTGTTGCAAACGCTGCCGTCTGAAGTCTGACAACCAGACTGCAGACGGTTCTTGTCATTATTATTGCCGGCATCGTAGCTGTGATCACAATTATCATCAGTAAAGCGGCAAAATGATGAGATCAAGCGGAAGAACTGACATCATCGTTGTAGAGCTCGAGTCTATACAGTTTGTGTGATAACAGGCATTGTTGCATGCTCCTGCGGCTTTTTCACAGTACATGATAAACTTGCCGCAGTCACGTCCGTCTCTCTTGACAAGTCCTCTGGGATGTACGCGGACAGAAGGAATCGTATTTTCATTTGTATATGCCTCGCTAGACCACGCCTGCAGGAGGCCGGCTGCAGCAACGAGAGCAAGCTTCATCTTGCCTATAAAGATTGATGAAACTGGGTATAGTCAATAGTCTAAGAGCGAAATGTCTTTCAAGATGAGATCAATCGTCAGAGAAGGAGTTACAGGAGGGGAGTGATATGGTTTGAGGAGGACTCGGTGGTCGAGTGCTTTTATATACATGCTTTGAAGACGCCGCATGTCCTGCCACATCGTGGGAATTGGGAAAGAGAACAGAGAGGGTGTATGAGTAAAGCGTGGTAACACGTATTGGTCCTTCAATATGGCGCAGCATATAAAAGATGGTTGCCAAGTGTTGGCATAACTGTGGCGTCCATTCGCAATTTTTGCGTGCAAGACACCAAGCATTCGTTGAGTTCAATCGAAACTCGTTCCATCACATGCTTATTTCATCTGCGCAGCTCATGATCTGTTTCATGTGGATGCAAGATATGAAGCCTGACACGGTGTTGCCTGGCCTCGGGGGTTACTTGCCTGCCCAGGCCACGAAGTAATTAAATGCCGAACATCGATCTTTTCTTAGCATGTCATTCAAGCGTATGATAGGAACGGATACATTTGAAAGGAGCCGATATCGACTTTCGAACGGTTGAAATGCTTTCAGGCTTATTCAACATACATTTGAGACGCGTAGATTAGATTCTTCGGCAGCAAATGGCAATTAATGCCATCGGGTACTGGTGCCTGTGAGGCATAGGTCACAGAGGCTGATACGATGTTGCCTTGGTCGTTAGGATTGCTTGCCTCTTTCGTGTGGATGCATGTTGGAAGGCTTGACAGAACCTTTCCTTAACTATTGGGGCTTTTTTTCTAGTATTCGGAGATTCCACCTCTGTATCTTTGTGTGAAGGGCGAGAATGTTGGAGAGGTTCAAGGACGGAGGAATCTTGGCGAGCAGCTGAGAGGCTGAGATTAAGGATGAACGCGGAGACTGAGATAGCCAGCAGACATAGCTGAGAATTATCCCGAGACCCAATCCTTGGTTCTGTATTGTCAAGTGAAGAAGGTATGTGCCGTAGGGCGAGGGGTTTCATACGAGAAGGAGAGAAGGCACAGTCAAAGCTGGTTATAACGGAATTTTATATAACGAAAATCTGGTTACAACGGAGACCTCGCGAAGATTCGGCCGAAACACCACCAAAAACAACGGAAATCTGGCTATAACCCTGTAACGGAACAACTTTTTGAAAACCTTGGTGGTCCCATTATGTAAAGTGTCAAAATCCTCATACAAATCTTGTGTCGCGTGACTGATAGGGCTGATTCCAAAAGAAATTACCCTGTTTTTATGGTTTTTGATACCCAGGACAGTCAGCGTTGTTTTTGCTATAAATGAAATCTGGTTATAAAGGGAGGATCTCGGTGATTTGCCACTCCCGTTATATCCAGCTTTGACTGTAGGTACCAAACCTCGCAAGAAGTGGTATTCATGGCGCCCGGCAGCTAGAATAAGACTGACCCGCAGCCTTGCCCCTGTGACACCAACGCGTCCAACAAATAGAATAAGCCGAATGGTCGTCCCCGAAACTCTAGCATTGGCGCTTACAGGTCATCGTCGATGCGCACAAGGGAGAGTTGCTGTTCAATTTCATGAGCGAAATTTTATATAGCTTCAAACTCGCTGGCCTTAGCTATAACTCTCCTGATCAGACTCTGAGTGAACAAGGCCTCATGTCTTTCGTGAAAGCTGCCGGGCAGGAAGGAATACACACTGAATGAACATTTTTCGTGGGAAGGCTGCCCAGCGACCTGAGAAAGCCTGCTGACAGAGTCGGCTGGGCCTGAGACTTGAGGTCTGTTCGCACGCCGCAGTTGCGCAACATTGAGATACTCGGATGAAACATGTGGCATCGTGGCTGTATGAATAAGGCGTGATACCCTCACGCCCTCTCCCGAATGTTGGAAAAACAATAAAATGGGCCCACCTGTTTTGTGTCAGGACCAATGAACCTGAAAATACGTGCCTGTGTTATAACAGGTTTTCAGCTTTTGCTCAGCTGTTCCATTGCTGCTCCCACCTCGTCTCTTGGATCATCCCCAGAATTGTGCACTTCTGATCTCACTTCTCGAGCATCACTTCCATCTCACGTTTTATCATCTTGCCCAAATCAAGCCTCTCAGATTGACAACATCATGGGCGTATTCGTAAACCCACCATTCGCACTGTTTTGTCTCGAAAATCTTTCTGTCGAGGTATGAAAACGTCATTTGTACATCTACTAGTCACCACTAACAACTTCAGACCCTTGACAATCTACTCCAAATGGCCCACGACGGCAGCACCGTGGAAGGATGGTTCTACTACTTGGCCGTAAAAGACTACGCAGCCGCGCCCCGAAAGAAGCCCGATGGTGGCAATCAAGACGCCACCAGAGTGCCTATTGACAGATCCTTCAAATCGCCATTCGTCGGCCAGATTGTCGACAGTGTAGCCGAATGGCTCAAGGAAGCGCCGAAGGATGTGAATTTGGAGAGGAAGTTCTTTGCCGTGCTGGATAAGAAGGCAGAGGCGAGTGACCCCTCGGTAGCTCTTTGCAGGATTGGAGATAAGGATGGGAAGGGCGATGAGGTGAAGTGTATCTTGTGGAACGCAAGGGAGTCCTCGTTGATTCTGTCGGGATTCGAGTATGGGGATTTTGATGAGATATTGAAGGGCCAGGGAGAGTATAAGCCTGAAATTTAGGTTCGCTGCTGGATGTGAGCTTCAGCTCAATTGGTAAAAGCGCGTTCATGTCTTATAAATACGTATTACTTAAGGGTTTACGGTACGGACGCCGTTCTCTATGATCAGCGCTTTGCCATGAAGATACACAAAAAAAGGAAATTCCAGATGTCAGATCCGTTTAAACTGTCTGGTCAGACTTTGTGACGAGGGTCGGTTGCAAAAGTCGTTGCCGATTTTTTGGTGAGGATCGTTCAAGAAAATCGGCAACGACTTTTGCAACCGACCCTCGTGAGCTGCGTATCCATTTGAAACTAAACTACCCGTCCAAATTAAAAAAGGGACCAAAGAGCGACATCCTACTTTCTCCTCACAAACGCCTTCGCTTCGCAAAGAGCGATTTTGTGAAACTACAAAATCCTGCGTCATGCACTCCCCATCATCAAAACCGACAACTTTCTTTCTCTCACAGCATCCGCCCGTACCCCTGAACTCCCGCCCCCCCGAATTACCTCCTCAAGCATAGCAAGTCCCACTAACCTGCACCTGAGGCGGTCCAACATCAACCGTCTGGCCCGTCGTAACAGTAGTCCTGCTCGAGTCCACCCCGTCAATGGTGCACTGCCCAGCACCCAGGAGAGTGATTTTTGAAACCGAGATCTCAGGATGTTCTAACTCGCAAATGAGCAACTGACCTGAAAGGAAAGGTGGCGCAAGGGAATCGCTTGAGACAGAGAAAGGGGGTACGTCCTGATTGCAAACAAGGTCCCGTCCGTGGGTGGGATCTCGGTGTAGAACGCCTCTGGAGTTGCGCGTTCTGGCCTCGAGGGGTGCCGAGAGGGTTGTGGTGGCTAGGAGGGCGAGGGAGGCGGTGAGGATCGGGAAGTGCATTTTAGTTGTTGGTGTTGCTGCTTGATCCTTTAGACGACGAAGAAAAGGGGTATAGCTGAAGATGTAAGAGATGACAGAATTGGTTGGGAGAACCTAGTTTCTTTCTGCCTGGAAAGTCACGATTTGGAGACTGCAGTATTCGTGCAAAAAGAAAAGCATTACTGCAAGGCACCTTTATATCTCCGTTCCTCCCAACTTCATCTTCATACCTCGTCTTCCTCACTGTTGACCATGCAAACCATCGTATCCGTATATCTAGCACCTCAGCTCAGCTTGGCGAGGCAGACAACTTGGCCAAAATCCCCATCGCACAACCAATCGCGACACAAAAAGAACGAAAGCATCAACGATGCCAAACCGTCTTGCCAGCACTTCAATGTGCCACAGAAACCCGATCTCATGACACTCGACCTCCAAGATGGGACCATGAGGTCTCGGTGTCGAGACAGGGCTGAAGGGTCCCAAGGAAATTCGTTCAGCCCTGGACAGCTTGGTTTTGCTTTAGAAGGGTTCACCTACTAACCGGATGCACCAACTTTTAATGACTTAACTTATTTAAAACTTCTTCTGTGAAGAGGTCGACAAAACTCACATGAATCATAACTTTAAGCGTATATTCTTTTTAAATTCTTTATATATTTTTAAACTATGTTGACGTCCTTGCGTTTGAACTGGCTCACATCAGAGTAGATCGAAATACGTCTTCATTGAATATAGTGGAGGAAAGTCACGTGTGAAAGGAAAGGACTGTTAAATCCATTGTAGACGAATGAGCTTCGTATTTAAACCTTCCCGCGAGTTCCGACACAGCTTTTGAAAGGTGTCTTACCCGTCATGACTTTCGTCGGACGACCAGCCATCTGCAATTTGTCCAACGTCCACTGAATAAGTTCCATGTCCGTGTTAGGTGCTCCCATCAGCGAAACAACCATCGGTAACTGTTCCTCTTTCCCAGTGATGCGAGAATGATACGGGATCTGAGAGACTAGGAACGAGATGCGTTGTTATGAAAATCTCTGCATACTGATTCGAAAGAAGAACGAGTTGGAGGCATAGCTTACTTGGTATGGCCAACTCCGGAGCCTCTAGAATTGCCGAAAGATATGTTGCGCGAAGTCCCGGTACCTCAGGGTTACTGTTGCCTGGGTACTCATCCCGGTATTTCGCCTTGACGGTATCAATATGTAATGCAATGATACTGCTGTGGGGCCCATGTAGGTTGTAATGATCAAGAAACCAGGCTTTGAAGATCGAGAGATGACTCATTATCTCAAAATGCTGATCCGCGTTTACTTCACTTCCCAAGGACCTATCTATGGTAAGCTCTTGTGACAATTTTTGATTGCGTAATGCACTCATACCAATACCATCTCACGACTTCCGTCACAAACGGAGCGTGACCATGGGCTTCGACGTATTCCTGCCTGAATGCATCGAAAGCATGGTATGCGGAGTAGAATCAGCCATGGCGAGTTGTCTGTTTGATGACTTTAGCAATCGAGTGAGCCTATTCAAAGTAGAAGCCTACTTGATAGAGATATTCGCGCAGATCCTTCTCCTCTACAGGGGCTGTTTTGTGCCAATCTTCTCGAATGGAGATTTTGCGGTAAGAGCACCCTGAAGATTCTACCATGTCGTTGATGAAAACCTCCATAGCTTCCACTTGCTCGGGATTGCCTTCAGGCATGAAATCAACAGGATAGAGGATATCAAATGATGAAGTTTTTGACAATCGAGGTTCTGATCCAGTTGGACGCAGAACGTTCAAGACATTAGGAAATAGCTGCAGGTCTCTTCCAACCCATGCAGGAGTGTCCACGGCCTTCCACACCTCTACTAAGCCTCGGGTGGATATGGAATGGGTTGATGGCCGAAAGCCAAAAATTCCAGTCTGAAGAGCAGGAATCCGAGCGCTTCCTGTGGCTTGTATCGGTGAGCTCAAATTTCACATCCTGGCGAGACGAAGAATCTTACTATCACTACAGACCGAAATATCTATCCACTCATAAGCAGCGACTGCGGCAGCGCTTCCCCCACTGCTGCCACCTGTTATCAAATAGCCATCTCCCCGCGGGTTAAAAGGGGCTTGGTAGTCGACACTTTGAGTCGGATGCTCCATCATCGCAAAGGAGCTAAGATGCGCTTTACCAACAATGTGGGCGCCCGCATTCAGTATTCGTGTCACTACTTCTGCGGTACTTTCTTGGACAGGACATGTCTCATAATATGCACGGTTACCAAGAGAAGTTCGGGTGCCACGAATTTGGAAATTATCTTTAATAGCAACTCTTCTGCTTCGAAGCAGGCTAGTGGAAACAATTAACAAATGTTCATCGAAGTTTTCTCAGCATGTGAGCCTCAACCTAGGCAGCAGTGTGGGATTTCCCAAATCTCTTACCTATTCGAAGATTGTCGAGCATTAGGAGCTGACGCCTCAATAGATGGAGCGTACGATCTGGCAGGAATGGCTATCCCATGCCCTCGGTAACCATTGCCTGCAGCGTTTATCTGAACAAAGTTTCTAGCTCCGATATCAGCTGTTGATCTTGCTGTACATTTCAGACTGGCGAACCAGCATAATCGTTGTCGTCTATTGATGGCCAAATGGATTGTACGAAGGCAAGCTGACGGTCTTCGTAGACCCTCCATACTGAATGTAGAAGCCCTCTGGCGACGCAGTAGGGGCCATCAGTAACGTTCAAATGAGGCTTTTACAATCACATGCCAATATTCCGGACATCCTCAAGAAAATGATACCGTATGCCGCTAGTCCATATCTGTCAAATCATCATCAATCCAAGCCCTACCCGCTTAAAACCTCACATCACCATTCAATACTCGCACACTAGCGCCTTAGGTATCTCTTACCATGTAGATGATCTTAGCATGCCCATCTGCATCGAATGTCGTTACCCGGTTCCTCAGCTCTACCATGTTCTTCATAGCAGCAACAATCGGGGCACCTCCAACAACCCGTCTACCAAGACCGCTGAAAATGGCATCCAGATAAGCTCTGCCGGTGGACCGAAGATCAAGGCGACAGGGGGAGCTACTGGAGGGGATGTACGGTTGACGCAATGCCCGCGATGCAAGCGGTTTGCGGACAAATACGTTGAGCATGATTTTGTTGTGCTGTTTATCGATTTGGTGCTTGTGAAGCCACAGGTCAGTAATCACTAAATAGCTTTTTTTAACCCATCTCAACAGTTTAGAAGATGGTCCAAAGTACAGTTTCCACTGCAAATAACTGCCATCCTTCCCTTACAACGCACAGATGCTGATCCGTAAAACTCAGGTCTATCGCCATCTGCTCTTCAACCGCCTCGGTCGCTCAGACGATGAACTCGACGTTCGTTCCCCAAAACCCCACCCCAAACATTCCATCCTCCTCGCCCATTAACGCCCGATCCAGCCGTCTATAACCCGCCTCGGTGTTCTCCTCCTCCTCTTCGATGTTTACCTTACATGGTCACACATCGAATCCCTTCCTCCCGTCCTAATCGCCTCCTCCCAAATCCCTCAACTCCCAATCCTCTTTCAATACACCTTCTACCTTCTTCTCTCCTTCCTTACGACCCTAGCCCAACACCTCACCATCCGCTGGCTCGCCCGCTTCCTCGGTCTTGGAAACACTATCATGTCTACCAACTCTTCAGGTAGCAGCACCCCAGCGACGACCGTATCAAAACCCACCTCGAACGGTAACAGCATCAGCACCGCCCTTTTTGTCAGCTCCTGTATGAAACTGTTCCCCATCCTTATGGTTGTTTGGAAATACGACGACGCTGGCGGCAATGTGGGTAGGGGCGTTGAATGGGCCGTTGCGGTACAGAATCTAGAGGCATTGAGGATCTTGCTTGGGTGCGGGTACATGGGGGCAGCGGGGCTTGTGGCGGTGGGATGGGTGGGAAGGTGGGTGGTTGCGAGGGTGGTGTTGGGGATAGTGGGGTTAGGGAAGGTAATGTAGTTTCGAGGACTTTACATGCATGAACTATATAACCTGCTCGATTTAGTTCCCCAGAGCATATAGATTATACCGCAGGCTTGGCTTCTTAAAGTTTCGGAAGCGCTGCTCCTCTAGCTTTTCTTTCAATACCTGAATCACTCCCTTCCATCTCCCAGGGTATTCTCGGTGTGTCAAGCGTCCCATGCCGTGTCAATTCACAAACCCCAAAGAACTCTAAACATCCACCATATTCTCTCCCCCCACTTTCCTTGCCAAAAGGCATTCCTCCTCCTCCTCCTCCTCCTCCTCCTCCTCCTCTCCCTCTTCGACTTTACCTCTCCGAACCCCCACGTGGCCACCACCTATCTTATACGCCAGATCTTCCATTTACAAGGGGACCCGGAAGATCCTTCTACAGTAGAGAAAGAAGAAATGTCTACAAATTTGGATGGCTAGGACAGGAAGACCAGTTAGCATTTGTATCTTGGTTGAGGAGTGGAGAGGCCGTGGACGGTGGTCAATTACGAATGATGGTTTTCTATCATTTAAATCAATTAGGCAGCTTATAAGCCCCCTTGACCTCTGGATCTGCCTCTAGTACTACTCCCCCGCCTAGATCCCACTGTCCCTGGCTACGCTCATGCTGCACCCGCATTGCGCGGCGGTTGCGCTCATCTTCTTCTTGTGCGCGGCGTGTGTATTGATCATGAGCATGGACAACAGGTTTTTCACCGTTGTAGTCTTCGGCGTCGTAGCGGCTTTGCTTGGAGGAGATGCAGCCCATTTTGGTTAGTGTGTGCTTGGTGAATAGGGAGAGATGGATACTCAGCCGAGTTGTGCTTGGCTTTGGTTTGAGCTTCGTTGTTAAGTACTGATTGTGTTGAGGGTGAGCACTGTGGAGAGAGAAATCGAGGCACGAAGAGAGCGTGGCTGTTTTATATGGAATTGTCTAGTCCAGTGCGTTCCTTGTTTGAGACCTGGACAATGGTAAGACGCCTGAGGGAATAGGAGATGATCAAGGTCAAGGTTCCCGTCCTTAGGTAGCCATGTAAATTGTGATGAATGGGGAAACAATGTCATTATCTCACGTGTATTTTCAGCTATGAAAGGGAGTCGGGACAAAGAGTCGTGAGACTTGATAACAATGACATTATTCCTTGTCAATACCGCCGCATTTCTTTGCTCGTTGTGTTGTTCGTCGAAGTCCCACTGTAATGCATAGCCACTCGCTGTTATGTTCTGCATACTCGCTGTCCCCTCGGTCGGTATTAGAATACACCACCCAACACGGATCCTGGCCCTTGGGTACCACGTTTGTATATTTCGGTCGCAATCTTTCTCCCCAGAGCAAACAGGAAAAGCCACAGATATCGACTTCCCCAGAAACAACCAGCAGCAAGTTCTCTAGTGTTATCAACCATGGGTTGCGCTCAATCCGTTCCAGAATCCCACAGGAGACCTACCCACCAGTCGTCTCCGAGTGAAAAGCAACGCAAGCATGGCGACAGAGAAGCTCGCCGTGCTGCGCGCAGGAAAAGGCATGAGAGGATGGACAGAGTAGCGGCGGCTAATGCGGCAAGAAGACAGAAATGGGATGAACATCGCCATCGAAGTCACTGAGGGAAAAATCGTCAGGACTATCGCTGAGATTCATAGTATATTGACTTCGCCCGAATCCTTGCTAATGTTTCTTTGTGGGTCATCTGGGCTGATTAGGTAGTGGGATGAGATGCGATTGGCGTTTGGAGTATTTGACGTTTCTCCCGTAGACAATATGAACATCGTTTAACAACTCGCCTCATCTCCAGTAGCTTTGATCACTCGTAGAAAATCAACCTCCCGAGATATTCGAGCATGAGTAGCATTAGGCATCAATCGCGCGAGCTTTCCAGTTCGGAAGCCGTTCCAGGTGCAGACTTCGGCTTCCAAATTTGGTCATAGGAGATGACAAGTTATAAGGTTCGTGGAGCGCATCATTAACACGTAAAGGCGGTTGATCTTGAATTATTTTAGGCGACTTCTCCATCAGCCGGAAACTTGTGTGGTCGAGATCTTGCGGTCATCCCAGAGTACAAGAATCTATTCTTCCACTCTTTCAACTGGAAAGTTGTCCAACTCAAAGCAAGCTCTGCCATCCAATGCCCTCATGAAATGCCCGCGTTCAGTGTTGTAGGCAATGATTTCGGGGGAAAAAGTCTTAATTAAACAGACCGCTCACTCAGAAGTGTGCAAATCTGCATCTACGAGAGTTTATAGCGTACCTGCGTAAGATGATGCATATCACCCTGTGAGCGGAATGGGACCTCTTACTTCCCTTCATTCTATGTTGAAAGCCGACTCTCACTTTTCCTCGTTAATTTGCTCACCCTACTTACTGCCATCAAGCTTCATCTGAGGTGCAGCTGTCTGTATTTGTAGGCGTAAGTCATTCCTAAGCTCTCCCGTGTACATTAATGCATTCAGAGGCTTACAATAATACAAACCATCAGCCTGTGGCTTAAATGTCTCGAAAAACGTGGAACCAAAGGTGCTTGAGAAGTAACCGTGACCTTCATACTCTATGGGCAAGTCGTTGAGCAGTACGATGTAGTTTAGAGCGTTATAGAGATCTGGGTCAATTTGTAGCAGGTCACGTTTAAACTCGGAAGTGTAAAAAATATAAAGAACATTACAAAGTAAGGTAAGGTATCATTGACGGTAATAATGTAAGTGTGGTAAGGTAAAGTACTGTATCACAATCGCGGGTACAGCCGGTGATATGCACAGTGACTAAGCAATGCATCATCGACGGAGCTTCAATCTGCGTGTTGCGTTGTAGTACTTTCGCCAATTATTGCTAACTCCCCTTCTCCAACCTACCCTAGTTTTCTTTACTACCTACCACCTAGAAATATACACCGTCAAGATGTCTAAAAACAGGCAACCTCTCTATCCTCGATTATCCAGAAGGCCCCCGTTTAGTGTCGATGCATCTGGCTATGAGCCTTCGGCAGGCGAGACTATACCGCGAAGACACCCTGCTGCTAAGGACAAACTTATTACCACCCCTTCTGAAGACGTCAGGACTATCTTCGACATCTTGAAGCGAAGCGCTGACAAATATGGCAATGCCAAGGCCGTGGGTACTCGACGAATAGTAACGACGCATGTGGAAAACAAGAAGGTTAAGAAGATGGTGGATGGCGAAATGACGGAGGTCGATAAGAAGTGGACCTACTTCGAATTGAGTGGTTACAGCTATGTCAGCTTCATAGAGTATGAAAAAATGTGTCTAGAGGTTGGTGCTGGGCTTAGAAAGCTTGGTATGATCAAGGGTGATCGGTTACACCTATTCGCAGCAACTAGGTACGATCTCGATGTACTATGCTCGAATATCCTATAGCGTTGAAGCTCACACTGCGTGTCCTAGTGCTCATTGGCTTGCAATGTCCCATGGTGCAACCTCGCAGTCGATTCCTATAGCTACTGCGTACGACACCTTAGGCGAAGAGGGCCTTAAGCACTCTCTCGTTCAGACCGGTGCGAAGGCTATCTACTGCGATGCCCATCTTTTACCGACACTATTGAATCCGCTGAAGGAAGCTAAAGAGATAAAGTATGTGGTATACAACAGCGATACGGACGCTAAGCAGGCAGATATCAAGAAACTCAAGGTCGAATTCGATTATCTGGAAATTCTTAGCTTCGAAGATTTGAGGAAGTTGGGTGAAAGCAATCCAGTAGACACTGTGCCGCCTGAGCCAGAAGATCTGTGTTGCATAATGTACACGTCGGGTTCGACCGGAACCCCCAAGGGTGTGCCAGTGAAGCACAAGGCCGTCGTCGCCGCCATTGCTGGTGTCGATACAATAATTGGTCCATACCTTGGACCTGGCGATGCGCTCCTAACCTACCTCCCGCTTGCTCACATCTTAGAGTTTGTCTTTGAGAATGCTTGCTTATTCTGGGGTGGTACAATGGGCTATGGAAACCCCAAAACTCTGTCCGACTCTTCTGTACGGAATTGCAAGGGAGACATCCGCGAATTTAGGCCAACTATCCTTGTTGGTGTGCCAGCTGTGTGGGAGTCAGTGAAAAAGGGCATAATTGCGAAGGTCAACCAAGGCAGCTTTGTTGTGAAGAATCTGTTCTGGGGTGCTCTTGCAGCCAAGGGCTTCCTCATGTCTACTGGTCTCCCGGGCACAGCAATCTTAGATGCTTTGGTCTTTAAGAAAATCAAGGATGCTACTGGTGGACGCCTTCGGCTGTGCATGAACGGAGGAGGACCTATCGCCAAAGACACGCAGCGGTTCATCTCTCTTGCCATTACTCCCATGATAGGGGGATATGGTCTTACAGAAACGACGGCCATGGGAGCCCTGACGGACCCCTTGCATTGGACAGACGATGCTCTGGGAGACATACCGTCCTCGATTGAAATTAAGCTTGTTGACTTTCCAGATGCAGGTTACTACTCAACGAACCAAAGACCTCAGGGTGAGATCTGGATTAGGGGAGACAGCGTTTTCAAAGGGTACTATGAAAATGAAAAAGAGACAAAGGAGTCTTTAACAGAAGATGGATGGTTCAAAACAGGTGACATAGGGGAATGGGACTCTAATGGACATCTTAAGATCATTGATCGAAAGAAGAACCTTGTCAAGACGCTCAACGGAGAATATATTGCTTTGGAAAAGGTCGGTTTGCTTGCTTCGTAAGCATTGGCACTAGTACTGACGCGTGAGGAAACTTACAGCTGGAGTCGGTCTATCGTTCTGCCACAGTTGTTGCCAACATCTGTGTACATGCTGCAACTGACCGTGCCAAACCCATCGCTATCATCGTACCGGCCGAGCCTGCGCTGAAGAAACTTGCGGCGGACAATAATATACAAGGTAGCGGTCTCGAGGAGCTTGTCCACAATGAAAAGTTGAACCACATTGTCTTGAAAGAGTTGCAAGCAGCGGGTAAGTCAGGCGGGCTTGCTGGTATTGAAATCATTGATGGTGTTGTTATGGCCGATGAGGAATGGATAGCAGCGAATGTAAGTAATGGGTTTGTTTTGAACTGAGAACCCCCTACTCACCACACATTCAGGGCTTGACCACTGCAGCACAGAAAATAAACCGAAAAGGTATCCTGCAAAAGTACCAGAAAGAGGTTGACAAGACTTACAAAGCTTGTGGGCAATGAAACAGCCTGTTTTCAAGGAATCATTGACGCTGGCGCACATTCCACTACACCAGCGTGGATTTCGGCGTTGGGTATTTTCGGCAGCATCATTTCATGCATGGGTAATGAGAATATCTCCAGTTTATTCAAGCGGTCATGAGGAACGAAGCGGCTTGTAGTATTAAATGTATTGATTGTTGTGGAGTAAAGACTAGCAAGTACATCTTTAGAAAGATTTCCTCTAGAGTTTGGGACCGATTGGTTCGCGAATACAAATATGTTCTTGCAATTAGAACACTCAATTCATCATGATTCGACGCACCCATGACTTAGGGTTAGTCTCGCCTACAGTAATTAGCGTGTGCACAAAGGTTTAGAATCCTTGGCATTCATTTTTGCGCTGCCCCACGGTGATCCTTTATATGAGGAATTCGAAAATTCAACCCCACCGCCCCCCCAATTGCCCAAAATTGAAGCTATTCAGACCTCTTTGTTTATTGATGTTCTTGTAACCGTTTTTATTCGAAATTCCTCAACGTCGAAGTTAAAATCTACCTCTAGATGACCCTCTCACCCCCTCTAGAGCATCCGAAAGACTCTATTAGAACTGAGTCGTTAAATAGAATCAAATTCCTGATTTCCTACCTTCAATTCTCGTTTCAAAGCTCTGATATCTGTCTCAAAGATGTAGCCTGAATGCTTGAAGTGCTGCCTCGAATATCTATCACATTCGCTTCGTTCAACAGCGTAATGAAGAAAGTCATCAAAGATGCCTTCAAAATGAAGTCATATCTCGTCAAAATGCCTACGAACCCAGGTCTTTAATACACTGAAGATGAGTTCTATGAGGTTGTAATTCGACGAGTAGAGAGGCAAATATCGCATCTGACATTCATATCAGTGATAGATCGTCAATTCAACGAGGCAAATAGAATAGCTTACCTGACATTCGTGTGAGATGATGAGCTCTTCGATTCGACTATTGCAATGAACACTTGCGTTATTCATGATGATCACACTTCTTAAAGCCGAAAAGAAACTGCATAGAGGTAGCAGTTCATCTGCTAGTCATCGAAAGAAAGTCTCGTCGTTGAATCAGTCTTCACGAATGCCTGTACAGAATAGATATTCGTCTTTCATATAAATCGAAAGAACACTTCAGCAATGTCTTCTCGTTCTGAAGACTTGATAGCGAGCTGATTGATCAACGAAAGCATAGGCTTGATGACGTCAGTCTGTGATCTCATTGAATAAAGACTCATTCACGAACACGAGCTGTTCGATCGTCAAACGAAGCATGTCTGCTACTCAATTCAAACGAAGCTCATCGTTTTGCCTGATCTCTACACGCTGTCCTTTCTTATTACTTCAGCGTCTTCTCTTCAGAATTCTTGATATCGTGAATCGATGCACGTTAATGTCTCACTTCTTTCATATGTATCAGATCATCTCTTTCTGCATGGTTCATGACTGCTCTTCGAGATAGACTATGAGGTCATTTTCAGCTGCCTTAAACACCTTGCGGGGGGCTTCTTTTGAACGAAACTGAGGTCTGAAAGGTGAGTTATACATAAAGAGGTTCTCTTGAATATTGTATACAGTGGCAGGGCAACAATGAACCTCTTCAGCGATTGCCCAAGGAGCCCAATGAAGTAGCAGAAGGCGTAGTATTCTGGAGCGAAGGCTTGCAGGAAGTGGTCCCGGCATAGCTATAAAAGCGATCAGTAAGCGAGGAGGTCTGTATAGCTTCAAAATCACCTGTTTGAATGCGATAATAGGTGGTGGGGTTGGATTTTCGAATTCCTCATATAAAGGATCACCGTGGGGCAGCGCAAAAATGAATGCCAAGGATTCTAGAATAAACCTTTCTGCACACGCTAAAACCTCTAAACCAATTGAGCCTCTGATTTTCTTCCGACCTTTAAGCAACGCAACATCCACTCCTTCCCAATAATGTCGTAGTGGTCTCCGTCTCCATAACATGTCCCTCTACCGGTACGCTTCCCCTATTTCCCCCTAAGCCTCTACCCATTAACCGACCGCCCGCCCCACCACAGCTCCTTCCTCAACCTCCCTCCCCGCACCCGCATCTTCCTCGGACTGGGCATGATCGGCTGGGCCGGCCTCGGTATCCTGCTGACGGATAAAGCGGAAGAGAGATTCGGGTTGGTGCCGACAGAGAAGGATCGGGAGGAGCTAGAGAGGGTGGTGCCGAGGGTGAGGAGGGTGGATGATTGACTAGAGTGGTTGTGAAAGATGTTTTGGTGGGAGAGGGCGGGTGAGGATTAAAAGGGAGAAAGGGGAAGGTGGAGGGGATTTGTGAAGGACGGGGAGGGGAGGGGAGGGTTAGGGACTGGAGTTGAGTGGACGGTCCTACCGGAGCCGCGTTAATGGCTCGAGGATGTTTGCCACACCGGCACGACAACTACTTGAAATCCGGATGTCGTGGTGGGCGTACTTGATCTCCCATGGCCGGTATGCGCCGGTGCTGTGCCAGGCCAAAGCACTCGGGGAATCAACAGAGGGTGGAATCACACGGAAGAGGGACCGATGCTGTGGCAGAATTGCATAATGAGTGAAGTGGCAGATTTGCCGAAAGATCATTACAGATACGCTCATGCCAAGGTCATGGTCGGTCTATGTACGAGTAGTGTATCTAGGAAGACATACTCCTAGACGCCAAAACATGCCCGAAAACTCCCAGCACGACATTATCTATGGAGAACATCAAAGCACCTCGTCCCGATCAAAAGCAGATGTATCCAACACCACCTATGGCTGTCATCCCCGCCCCAATCCACCACCATTTATCTGCATTAATCGGCTCTTTCCGCTTTATCAAAACGTTTCGGTTCAATGGGCCTCCCAGATCCTCGTCACGCTCAAAACGACTCCTCTTAGCCTTTCCAGTGGTTGATGCTGTGGCTGTAGCACCACCGGTTGAAGATGCCGTGGTAGGGTTAAGGGTTTGTGTGGGGAGCATTATAGGTGGTTTGTAGGCTTGGTACATCGGATTTAGGGGGGCTCCATCAAAGGCGAAAAGATTGAGCCGGGGTGCTTTGCTGTAGGAGTCGGTGATTACTTCGAAGCTCTGCATGGGTAGCCAGTTAGTTTTTCTGTGCCTATTATAATAGAACATTACAGTTCAGGCTTGACTTACTCTGAAGAGCTCGCTTTGGTTGTAGCGTGTATATACGGAAGTGTGATACAGGCACGGATTTGATAGGAGTTGACGGCCATCAACTCCGAAGGGTGTCAGGATGAGGGATCCATTGGATGGTGTTGTGAATATGCCGTGCTGCCACTGTATTATTCCTTGAGGACATGATGGTGTTGTAGCTACAAAGCTAGTTAGTATAGTTCGTCAATTTCATAGACTGTGATAGAGACACACGATTCGATATTGCTCGATAGTATGCTACTTCGTAATAGCCATCATCGGTAAAAGAATATGAAAAGCCTGTGAGCGACGGCTCAAACATCTTCTCGTTTACTGGGTCGTAGAAACCCTGTAGAAGTCAGCCTTTGCCAACACAAAATTCCTGATAGGCCCAGCTCCTCGTCCCAGATTGACAGCTGTGGTATGAACGCGAAACATTTTGGAGTACGTACCGGTCCGGTGATGACCTGCCGCGACTTGGTCGTCCATGTTCCTGTCAACTGCGGGACACCCTGCGAACTCACGGCCGATACGAGAACAGCGCCAGCAAACAACAGCGTCCTAAGAGAGTGAGGCATTGAGTTTTGTTGCGAAACGAGTGTTGTCTGAAGTTGTGCTCAGGTCCTTTGAGATCAAGGGGGGCACTACAGTCATCACCGGAAGGCCGTCAAAGGTTAAATTTCGCCTCATCCTTCTAGTCTATAAATAGCAACGTGAACCTGTGCCATGAGTCTTTCTGTGCAACGACAACCATATTTTCGAGTATGGTAGATAGTCCATGATACGGAAAGGTCACCGTCGATTAAAGTCACTACCGATTCAATTCATGCTGGCTCTCGTATGAAATGGTCGCAGAAATGACTGCTCTTCGAACGCTCAAGAAGGAATTAAGAGCTTCGATGAAGCACCGGCTCTCACAGCTGTCTGGAGACTCAATCAACAATCAATGTCCGTAGTATGTAAAGCATAAGTTACATCTCTTTGCTGATCCGATGTGCATCTCTGATCAGCCCGGCAAGTTGCAACTACTTTGTTTTCTCTGCCCGAGTACAAAATGGCCAGTCAGATTAGCATCTATCTCTCCATGCCGGGAGGAGAGGTCTCTACAAGTGATATTGTTCACGATGCCTTTCACCAAGGCAAGAGTGTCTACGTGCCGTATACTTACAAGTTGGATTCTCCGCCGACGGATGGGCCCAAGACGGTCATGGACATGGTTTCTCTGCACTCACTAGAGGATTACGAGGCTCTTGGGCCGGATGCTTGGGGGATCCCGACTCCAAGTAAAGCCTCGATCCCTGGGAGATGCAAATGTCTTAGTGACCCCGAAATCGAATCGAATGACCACGCAAGGGAATCAATGAAAGGAGAGCATGTTGACATGATAATCATGCCCGGTATGGCTTTTGATAGGGGATTTGCAAGACTTGGGCATGGAAAGGGTTTCTATGATTTCTTTCTGCAACGCTTCCATCAAATGAGGGCATCCGAGAGTGGAAACTCGAAAAGAATGCCATTGCTTGGTGAGTAAATGTTCTATTTGTTGCATTATCTGTACAACTAATTTAACCACTTACTTCGTAGTCGGACTAGCACTTCAAGAACAGCTTCTCGAAGAAGGGGAGGTTCCCACAGATGCTTCTGACTGGCGATTGGACGCATTGATTGTAGGCGACGGATCGTTGATTCGAGGTTGTGAGGGTAGCGAGTAGATTAAATGGTCGACACAAAACATAAAACTTTTCCTTGGTATCTCAATGCGCCTTGGTCAAATATTTTACCGGTCAAGAACCTCAGAAGAACTACCATAAGTTTTCTTATTGAAGGGCTTGAATGAGGGATACATTGTCCCCCTTTAGTAGGATCTGACCTATTGTATGTGTTAAATTTTCCCCATAACGTCTTATCAAAGAGAAAATTATACCTAATTCTCGTCGCTTTTCGTCGGGATCTGTCTTTGTAGCTTGCTTAACTTCCACCGCGTCATCAACCACCAGGTTCATGAATTCGTCAAAACCCTAGAACGTGATCTTGTGAGCCATGTCCATTGATAGCTACCCATCAACATAAGACCTACCCTAATCCTCCCCTCTATCCTGATTGCCAATTGCTCGAACAACCATATTGAGACCGTGGAATGCTGCTGTAGGAGCTTGAAGATAAAGTTGATTGGAGGCAAAAGCACCTTGCCTCTACCGCCACCGCCGCGACCAGTCATTGCGTAGGTTGATGGTGCTCAAAGTCCAACTTGCTTTCTTGACGGCAGTGCGTTTGGTGTAGCCCAGCTCTCGAGTTCCAGCAAGAGAATCCAGAGTTCTGTGGAAGCACTGGATGAGATTCTGTACGGCGTAGAAAGTATCGAAAACTGTCGTTGACGGTTGTTCCCCTTTAAGATGGTTAATGGTGATGCACCAAAATCACAGAGCTACGGCCGGCGAAAGTTCCACCGCATCCGCCTGTGAGCCGCATTTGGACGCCTCTGACGCTGCGCATCAATCAACACAAAATTTAACGCCTTGCACAGTTGACAAGATTCTACAATCCACTCTCTCCTTCTCAAGCTTCTGTGGTATCTATGCTGCTGTTATTCGATTGATGAGATATCGTCCTGCCAGCTGGAAGGCTCTGAACGAATAAATAGCTCCACCCAACCCCTCCACAGCACAACTTAACATGGCCTCAACAGGACCAGATGACTTTACGCCCGTACTTGCTGCTCTGGCGACTATGCAAAGCAATGAAGACCGGTCCCAGAAATCGCAAGCACACGAATATCTTGAGAAATTCCAAAAGTCTGTACGTAATATCAGTACAGTTTATTGCCAATAGAGCCACTCTGACGCTCCATAAACTGTAGCCTGAGGCTTGGGCTTCTACCCACTCTATTCTGTCATCCTCTGGAGTTACCGTGGAAGCCAAGCTGTTTGCCGCAACGACACTAAAAGGAAAAGTAAATACTCCATCCAGTACTCGGAGACAATCCTATCACCATACTCATTCTTCTAGATCACCTATGATCTAGATCAACTTCCTCGGCAGTCTTTACCAGCATTACGAGACTCTATCCTTGGGCTTATGAACACTTTCCGTGAAGGACCGAGACCGATTAGGACACAACTATGTGTTTGCCAAGCAAATCTAGCAATCCAGATGGTAGAGTGGAAGAATGTACTTCAACTCGTAGGCTCATCGCTTGGGAACAACGCACTGGATTGTGTCTTGGAGTTTCTTAGAGTGCTGCCAGAAGAAGTGATCGAGGGACGAAAGATCAATCTCTCGGTATGCTGACCACGACTCGCTCATGCCACAGGGAAACATCTCTGAATGTCATGCTCTGGAAATAAAGTGGCTAATATCATTGGGTGTCACTAGGAAGAGGACCTCATAACTAGAACGAAGGAACTGTTAGAAGAGAATGCCCCCCAAGTTCTACGACTTCTAATCCAATATTCCCAATCTTCCCGTAAGTTTTTACTACGTTTCTGATTTTACAGTCGTATCTTTCCTTTCCTTTTCAATTCAATGCTAAACGCTCAACAGCCACCGCGGCCTCAAATCCGCATCTTTTCGAGTGTATATCGTCTTGGCTTCGTGAGATCCCAGCTGCTGATGTCGTCAACTCTTCTCTCTTTGAAGCAATTATAAATGCTCTTTCGATAGAAGTATCGTTCGAGGCTGCAATTGATTGCATGTGCACAATTATTAGAGATACTCGGGAAGTAGATGAATCCATTGAACTAATCCAGATAATCTACCCTCGCATTCTATCGTTAAGACCCAAAATACAGGAGGTTGCGGAGTCAGAAGATCTGGAGACCTACAAAGGTATAACAAGGCTATTTGCCGAAGCTGGTGAAGTCTGGGTTGTTATGATCGCTCGACTACCCGCCGAATTTAGAGGCCTCGTAGAATCAATCTTGGAGTGCTGTGCCAGAGATCGGGATCGAGATGCTGTTGCGTTAACATTCCTGTTTTGGTATGAATTCAAACAGATGGTAACCCTGGAAAAGTATAAACCAGCACGCAATCAGTATGCTGATGTTTTTGAAAGACTCGTGGACGTCATGATCAAACATCTGGAATTTCCAACCCCACAGGACTCAAATGAGACAGATCTGTTTGATGGCGATCGAGAGCAAGAGGAAAAGTTCCGAGAGTTCCGGCACCAGATGGGCGATGTACTGAAAGACTGCTGCGATGTCATCACCGTTGAGGTATGTCTGGGAAAAGCATTCAAACTCATTCAACAATGGATATCAGCATGGGGAGGACAAGCCACTGGCACCAGTGTCCCTCATTGGCAAGAACTTGAGGCTCCGTTGTTCAGTATGCGGGCAATGGGTCGGAACGTATCCCCAGAAGAGAGTACTGTCCTTCACCAAGTGATACCGCTCATCGTTCAAATACCAGATCACGAAAAGCTGCGCTTCCAAGCTATAATGGCACTGGGAAGGTACACCGAGTGGACGGCTCAACATCCCGAGTTTCTCCAACCTCAACTGAATTTCGTTATTGCCGGCTTTCAACACAAATCGACGGAGGTTGTAAGAGCTGCCGCTCTGGCTTTTCGCTTCTTCGGAACAGACTGCAAACAGCTCCTCACCGATCACGTCACCCAACTTCACGCCTTTTACGAATCTGTTCTGGACAAACTCCCACCACCAAGCCAGGAAGAGATTACTGAAGGTGTGGCATGTGTCATCTCAGCTCAGCCGTTGGATAAGATCTACTCAATGTTCAAATTATACTGTGATCCTATTATTAAGAGAACGATGACCCGCGCCAACGAGGCCAAGAATGCGGAAGACGAAAAAGCAAAGCTAGCCATTGCAGACTATCTTCAACTCCTAACGGTCTTCATTCAAAACATCCAACCCTACGTATCACCACATCAGGAGAACCCTGCGGTCAAGTATTGCCAAGAAATATTACCGTTCATGTCGGCGATCGCTGAGAATTTCACCAACTCGACGCCCATTCTGGAGCGAGTGTGCCGGTGTTGGCGCTACATGGTTCTTTCGTATCGAACGGCCGTACTTCCTCTGTTACCGACGCTAGCCCAGCAGCTTGCATCGGGGTTCGAAAACTCCCGCCAGGGATGCTTCCTATGGGCAACGGATTCTGTCCTTCGTGAATTCGCACGAGGAGCGGAATTTGTCGATCCATCTACCTCCCAAGCAATCTATAAATTTTTCGAGCAGCAAGCGTTCGCGTTTCTACGGATCATGAATGACCTCCCTCCTACCGATCTCGCCGACGGTAATTCTCCTCTATCCTTCCAACTCATGAGCAATATATAGAATTTCACTTACAATATGTGCAGTCATCGAAGATTTCTTCCGCCTCCTAATCGACGCCTTAATCTACTACCACCAACAACTCCTCACAGCGCCTGTCTGCGAACCTATCATCTCCGCCTCCATCAGTGCCCTAACCCTCCAACAAGACGCCCCCTTGACCGCAACTCTACACTTCCTCCGGGACTTCCTCTCCTATGGCACCTCGCACCCCAATTCCTCGTCCTTCTCCGAAGATATAGACTCCCAGCAACCCCAACAAAATACAGCTCAGATCCAGCAAGCGGTCAAGCGTCTCGTCACGAGCCAAGGGGAGGTACTGGTCCAGAGGATCATGACGGGAATGATGTTTCATTTCCCGCGAGACTGTTTTCCGGATGCAAGCGGGGTGTTGCTTGCACTTTTCGAGATCATGCCGGAAGAGGTGGCAAGGTGGGTTGGGGCTACGATTGGGATGTTACCGCATGGAACAGTGAAGCATGGGGAGGGGGAGAGGCTGATGTCGGCTATTGGGCAGAAGGTTCAAACGGGGGATTTGAGGAAGATCAGAGTGCTGCTGCAAGGTACGTGCTGATGAATATCTGTTCTCAGAGCGTTATAAGAGCGCATCGCTAATGGAACGTCGTGTATAGACTTTACCAATTCTTACCGGAGGAGGAATGTAGCGCCCAGGGAAGGCCTGGGAAGGTTAGAAGCGACGAGATTCAGGTTCACGGGATAGATGGCGTTTATTCTTCCTTCTTGCTTGCTGTAGCATTCGTAGGAAGCATTGAAAGTCTGTTCGGCTCTCCAAATCTATGCCTCAAGCGTCAAATTCCTCCGTTACTTTAGGCATGCTCGAATGCCAGGCGTTACACCTTCCGGCTTATTGATGCTAGTACTCCTTTGTCGAAGTTTTCGCCGACTGACGGTAGTCTCAAATAGATAGCAGGCTTCCCTACTGGCCGGCTTGAATGGAGGGGCATGAAGCCGGGAGAAGTTGGGGGGGGGAGGGGAAGGGTTGAAAGAGGGGGGGCAAGGAGGTTTAATTCGATAAGACTAGGGAGTGTTACGACGATGTCAAAGGCAGCCCTTTGATAGCGAATCCGATAACACTGGGTTTTGTTGATGACGGGTCTGAACCGTAGCTGAAGCTGCTGATCGTAGCTCAGCTAAACAGAAAGATGGTCCTCGACTCGCATTGGTTAAAGAAAGGTAGGAGTGAATAACCCCACATCGTTTCCAGTTGGAAGACAAACGGAAATGCTGGAGGACAAGAAATCCGAAGGTTGGTGGCGTGGTGCTTCTAGTTGGGAAGGGCATCACTGTATATTTGGAGGAATAGCTAATTGGTTGGATGTCTGTTTGGAGAAAGATGCAAATATATTAACGGAACGCAAGAAGTGCTTATTGGAAGTGTTCATAAAAGGTAAGATAAGATACGGGCATCGGGTGAGGGCACCGCAGACTATTTCCCCTGCTGGCGGTGATTTGGGAAATGTGCTACGGACGAGTGTAAGTACTAGACGGTGGAGAAAGCATCCGAGCTCCCAGGATCGATTAGATGAGTGGCCCAAAAGTAAGGAACAAAGGTTCAGCACACATGACAAAGGGGGTTAGTAGGGTCTTGATATTTAACGGTTTTTCATTGAAAGCGAAAACGCTCCTATTTCAAAGCTAGAAACGCGGTGACATCCGCACTGCGGCACAATCATCGTCTCCAAAGACATTTGTGCCGAGTCAGTATGGAGGCCGCCCTCCCCAACGATGAATGCCTCGCTGGAGGGTAGATAAAGTCATAAACGGCGCCGTAACGACCTGAGAATGCGTTTATGATGCAAGAAGATATCACAGTTTTGGATCTTTGCCATCGTGTCCCACCAGAATTCCCTCCTCTTTTCCCAGCGAGTCGGCTATAGAACTCCCTTCCATTGCCAGATCCTTGGCGCCATCCTCTATCCCAGGTAAGGGTTTGATAGAGTTATATTGTAATATCGGGCTGCTACTTGCATGTTTATCAGCTGTCGAGTGTGATTCGGTCTTCTTCCGGCTCATGTACTCTCCAAGGCTGACCTTCTTCTTGACAGGGCTGGGCTGAACATGACTCGAGACTGAGGCGGAGAAGAGCGGAGGATAGCTGTTATGAGTATGATTGGAAGTATGCGAGAACGGTGACCGAGAGGGAATTGAACTGGGAGTGGCGGTAATGGAGGGCTCTGGATTGTCCTGAGGTGTAGGCGGAAGCTGAACGTGCAGATCGGCGGAGCGGAATCCATTGACTGGGCGAGACTGAACATCAGGCGGCTTCCTGTCAGTCAAAATTGATAGCAGAGGAGGACACTTGACGTCCCCAACTACTGCCAGGTCTGGCAGATTTGGCGCTTGATCGGGAGGGCGAGGCTTCTGTACCGGAAGATCCGACGGTAGGCTGTCTGGATCGAGTGTCACACCAAGACCGACATCATGCATCTCTGCATCCTCTGAGGGATGCTGGCCGACAAGGACGGTCGAATTGATAGGCGAAGAGTTTTTCATCTGGACATCAGGAGGCTGTTGGCTGCCAGCTTGCAGATCGCTAGTAGGCGTAGAGGCTGCCCGTTCAAGTTCCTCTAACTTTACCCGATCTCTTTGGCATCGCAACAGAAGACGCTTCGTCAAAGATACAAAGGGCTTTCGCGGTAGGATCTGAGCCCCCGTGGGCTTGTACCAGTCGTCATTCTTGTCAGGATCGGTTTGCACAGAAGAGTCGACATAGTTCTGACGAACGAGTGGTGAGGCTGCCAGGGGAGGGTTCAGGTGCGACAACTTTTTGTGGGGCATGTGGGAAGAGTTCTGTGAGCCCAAGGTACGCGAGCTTTTGCTGGTAAGAGCGCCTGATATCCTTTGGGAAGTGCCAGAGTCCATGTATCGAGGCCTAGAAGAGATGTGCGGAGTACTTGGCTGAGACTGGGAAATTGCGGTATGACCTAGCTGCTGGCTAGTGCCAGCAGAAGGTGTATTGAGATTGGAACCACCGCTGTTTCGCTTCTTCTTCTTTTGAGCAGGCTGGTGCTTGTCTTGCTCAAGATTCTCGAATGTTTTCTCCAGTGCCGCGATTTTTCTCTTCTCACGAACAGAGAGCTCTTGCCCGAGAGCAATTCCATGCGTGGGCGTCATCTCCCGACTTCGCGGCTTGCTCCGTACAGACCCTGATGTAGATCGGCTATCCTCGCGATCGTCGTCATCTTGATGCTTCATTCCTTCACTTGCGGCCCTGCTATTTGTGGCCTGGCCAGTACTGGGCGGTGATGTCTTATTGGCGTAGCCGTTACGACCTTTCTTAGACACGCCGTTTGATAAGTGGGAAGCGGAATTGACGTTGGCAGCACCATGGCGTCGATCATATCTGGCCAAAGCGCATTGACTCGGGACGCCGCATGCACAGCCGCCGAAGTCTGCCAGGACTTTCCCTACCCAGTCGACAGCATAGTCTTCGCCCGCATCGACAATACCCTCACGCTTTATCTCCTCATTGTTGCGACTATGAACGAAATTTCTCATGTGCTCGTCCAAAACCCATCCTATCGTCAACTCTGATCCCGCTTCTAGATCAGTCTTGGCGACAAAGCAAAAATGGTAATCCCCCTCCTGCAAGATGGTTTTCATGCTCAGATTGGGCCGACAGCTTCGTCGTAAGTATCGGGAAGCCGTGCCTTCGGACCGCGTATCAATGTAGATGGGTAACTTTGGGTGGAAGAAAACAAAAGGAACAGGGTGTCGAAGGTAGTCCCATCGGTTTAGCGGATCCTCGATGTAGTCCTTCATATGACCAACCTTACCCTTCAGCTCACCCACTATCGAGTCCTGTGGAATGGACGAATCAATAGTAAGGAAAGTCCATTGCGGATGCTGGCCATGAGGATCCGAGGAAGGGTGCTGCTTATGTTGTTTGTGGAGCTGCGGGAGCGTCATTGAGTTAACAGGTTGTTCGCAGCGATGGAACACATCTCCCGGTGACAATCCATTGGTAGCTTCACGAAGTGACTGACTATCGCGCGACCAAGATGAAAGACTTCTGGTAATTGTAATGTCGTTGAACAGATTGGCTTGTGAGGGAGTATCGCCAGGATCGTCATCGTAAAGATGTAAGAATTCAGGACTATATGGTTCGCTGGAGTATCCGTTTGGTGAATGGTTCTGCGGCATTTTTGAAGGACTTTGCATTGCGTGCGATGTAGATCCGGAACGTTTGCCAAATTGGGTCGAGGGCGCAAATGGGGTCATTGGAGAATTGACCGAGCTGGAGAGGCGATGATTCGTTTTAGGTCTTTTGGCGTGTGGGAGCTGGTCTCGAGGACTTCGGCTAGTACGGTCGTGGGGAAAGGCAAGATCGTTTCTATCGTGAGACCAGCCGTTTGTAAGAGTCGCATTCGACTCTAGTACCTTGATCTTTTTCTTATGGCTTTTGGTGGTTGTTTTCTTGATCTTCTTCTCGCCCGGGTCAGGCTGTTCCATTCTCGTGCTTTGTCGCTCGATCGCTCTTTTCGCATCCAGAGGCCTGGGCTCACAATCGGCGCAGAAGTGGATGATCGCACTGACATCAGGGACCATCCCATCGGCGTAATAATAGCATTCGATGTGCTGCCAAGTCTCGCACCGGTCGCAGAACACTGTGTTTCCATCATCCTCGTTGAAGCGACAGATACACTTGATAGTGTAGTCTTCCTCGTCTTCGATGCCAGGCACAGCGTGCTTCGACACTTGAGCAACCTTGACCGAGGTAGGAACAGATCCGTTCGTGTGGACTACAGGCGCCGTGAGCGTGTTGAACGATAAAGCGATATCTGTCATAATATGGCCGACAAATCCTCCGTGTCTTTGTGGGTGCGAGGATAGGGTCGTTCAGAGATTTCTGGGTCTGACTCGCATGACGTTTGGAGGTAGCGGGAGATTGCCGAACAGTCTATACGTCGACTATGCCGACAATATCGATAAGCCAAGTTCAAGTGACAAGTGGCAGTTGTATGCGATGCTGAAGGTACCGGGTTCGGAAATGTGACTCGAAGTGAGGGTGAGTTGAGGATCAAAGAGCCGTCGAGAGGAAATTTCAAAGAGCATTCGCCGCGATTTATCATGTAGAGGCCGTGATATCAATCATTAAGAGTGAACCAAGGCTTGTCCCATCCGTTGGTCGTGACGACTGACAGATTTGACGGCAATCAACCGTGTCTCAACGGGCTGTTAGGAATGGCGGTGTCCTTTTGCGCGCAGTGGGTTGGAAGTTTACGGTGGTAGAGACACTGTTGCTTGGCGACTGTTGACCACTGAGAAGAGAAATGTCAAGTAAGTAGCAAAGGGCGGGTGGGTGATGGTCGGATTTGTTGTTGTTGTTATTGTTCAAGAGGCTACTGTTGGTGAGGGCGAAGGATTCTAGAGAGGGAGGAGTAGATAAAACTAAAGGGCCAAGTTCGCACTTACTTTTCCATTTGCGACTTGAGCGAAACGACGGGGGATCGACACGGGAGCAACTAAGAAAGGAAATATTTTGGATTATTCATGCACCGACCAATCACATCGACAAGCGATAGATACCGCTTGCTTGTAAGCTGTAAAGTTGTATGCAGACTTTGCAGAGCCACTCCGGCCCCTCAGTTGGATGCTTCGAATTGCCCGCCCGCTGCTCGAGGAGCAGAGGAGCAGAGGAGCAGCGAAGTAACCATGTTGAGAAAAGAAATACTGCAAGGAACGTGTTACTCGTGCAAGTCGTGCTTGTTTCGGAACATCGAATGGACGGGATGGAGGACCACTTCCAAAGCGCGTCGAGCTCAAGGAGAGCCGCAGCAGAGCATTGTCACCATTGCCCCTCCGCTCTGCTGGCCGATGTCTAGTCGACTGTAGGTGACGCAGGGTATCCCTGAGACCTGCCGCTGCCCCGGAGAGAATCAAAAGAGTCGCCGGGACCGAGTACATTTGTACTGATATGTTGTCAAAAGTTGCTGTGGAGAGGAGAGGCCTTGGTGTCAGCTAGTCCATTAGAACATCCTCCTTCGGTCACCAAAGAGGGAGTGGGGGGCCATCGCTAATGATTACTGTCAAAAGCGCTTTGTTGCAGGTTAACAGAAGCCTTGCGGAATTCATCCTCACTCAGCAAGGAGCATGTGACAAGCAGCTCGTGCGGCACAAAGACCAATTGGAGAGTTGGAACAGTCGAGTCGAGTCGAGTCGAGCAACGACTTTGTTTCCTGGTTTTGCTTATCTACCTTACTTTACTTCTCAAGCCGGTACTCTACTAGTGTGATAGGTGGGTTTACATGCATGTGGAAGAAATCAATTCCGCCGTTGGACGATCCAAACATCTACCAGAGTCCAGACTCAGAGACATGTCGCCGCCAACTAGAATAGGTAGAGTAGAAGCTGTTGTTTCATCCATCTTCCGCCTGTTCCATCTCATAAGACAGCCAGTAGGGAGAATTCAGTAGACTAAGGTATTTTGATGAACCTCTCAAAAACACAACGAATCTTCGTTCATTGTGACCTTCAAACCCGGGATGCCCCTTGGCAGTCGTTGGTTGATTACCGTTCAAAGTTGGAAGCGACTCTCAGTCAGTCCTAGCCTGGAGGATAAGGTAAGGTAAGGTAGCGTGTGTTGGTACGGTAACGTAAGGCGATGTATTCATAACTAGTACACAATACCATACCCGCTAGATAGGGCGCAGGCCGCCAAGACTCGTTGCCACATAAGGTATGTACCTTACCTACCTGAGGTACATCGTTCGGATCCCGCGCCAAAGTTGTGCACTTGTGTGAACTACCTTATACCTCCGTAGTCATCCCAGTGTTCTTTCTGCCTACGGAGTACACTACCTTGTTACACTGATAACGTTCTCGCAATAACCATGAAGCTTATAACCATATTCCTACCATTTGTCCTTTCCTCACTTGCCGCTTCCAAGTCATCAAGCTTCTTCGGCCGCGATCAGAGAGTCCTTGATGACGACCGTTCAGTACCAGGCGACAACCCGCTCGAGTACTGCCAGGCGGACACAACCAAGGATATCCTGACTATAGATTATGTGAATTTAAAACCTAACCCGCCTGCAAAGTCAGTAGACTACGCCTACAAGCGCAGAGCCTTACAGCTAACATAACCCAGAGGTGCGACACTTACCATCGAAGCCAAAGGCAACTTCACCCAAGAGGTTGTACAAGATTCCTACGTGAACTTGCGGATCAAATACGGTCTAATAACCCTGATCAATTCGAAGCAAGATCTTTGTGAGCAGATGAAGAATGTAGATGAAGAGTGCCCATTGGAGGGTGAGAAGGTTATAAAGAAGGACGTGGAGCTGCCAAAGGAGATTCCAGCGGTACGTAGCGTATAGTTCCATCCCATGTAATGCTATAATGTTGAGCTAACCCTCTAAATTTTAGGGAAAGTACACTGTGCTTGCGGATGTTTACACAAAAGACGACGTTAAGGTAATCTGTCTTGAAGCCACTGTGCATTTCTGATGGAGACGAACTGCGACGTTCTAGCTCGGTTTGCACTACATACAGGGTTGTGTTACATGATCAATAGTACGATAGCAGCAGGTTTCCCACTCAGAACGGTAGCGAGGGCAAACAGAACGATTGATGTGCGTTTAATATTCCTAGTGTTTACAGGCGCTGCAACAGGTGCATGGGTCTCAAAGGCCTCTAGTTGCTCGAGGATAGCCCGTATCATACCCTCCAGTGTATCAGTAGTCTACATTCGCCGCGCAAAGTATGCCTTTGTTGGGGGGAAATATCCGTGCAACTGTCAAGCCCAAACCCATAGATACCATGATATGCTATGCTCTTCATCCCAGGTGTAGCACCCTGAGCCTCCGACAATATCGCGATTAAGCCAATCGGCTTCCTCTAATTAGATTCTCCCTTACTCCCCAAATAGCCTCCTCACTCTCTTTAATACACTATCTTTTTCTGGGTCGTACGGGTGGTCTTTGCTCGGAATCTCCAGCACCGCAGGAAAGGCGTCTGTATATGTATCTACTCGGTCTCTTATCTTCTCAGCGATCTATATACAGATATGTCAACGCAAGAGCCTCAATATAGTTAGCAAACAGCAACGAACGCACATGTTGATTGATAAGAAGAATGGCTATGTCCTTGCGCTTTTGTGTGAACCTATCAAAAGCCTCGGCAATGGTTGCGTTTTCGGTTTTCGCATCCACGACAAGGAAATTCTTCTGCGCATCGGGAGGTTGTGTGACGTGCTACAAATCGCCCGTCAGCATTGTCCAGAAGAGCTACAGACGTCGCATACCCCAATGCCAGCCAACAGTAGACCTGTCACCGAGTCCTAGGTTAATACCATGTGAGCTTCTAACTAGCATCGACAGCGCAGGCGAACTACAGACCTCATCTCCAATGACTGCAAGGAAATGTCGATCCTTGTATGCGGAAGTTGGTGCGGCCATTTTTGACGTCCTGGCTATTACATGAAGGTAGAGCTACCTAAAGTTCGGATATCTGATGACAGCCACCCAAGCGTGCCAAGCTCCACAAGGTTGATGCATAGAATACCCCCTGTCCAGCCCTACCCGCCTCCGCCTTGGCTACACTCTTTGTGTGTTTGTAAACATGTGTTTTTCACCAGGGTTGTCACATTTCGGAACTGTCATGAGAGTGGAAGCTCGGCGAGATCTTCGAGAGTGGCATATAATGCCAGCAGTGCCATCTTACCTCCCTCTGAACTGTCGAGATGCCCCGACTCATCCGCCGCCGACCACTGGCGGAGCGCATACAAGCATATCTCAATCCACTAGATTTCCTCCTTTGGCTCTCGGAAGAAATTGACTCGAGCGATTGGGACCAATGGCAGAAAGATTGGGCAACACCTATAGGGTTTGCGCTCAACGTTGTATTTTTGATTGCAAGAGCAAATAGTGGATCCAGCTCAAGAACGAAGGGGGATGATGTCTTTGGAGAAGATGAATCCCACGCCGGATGGCTTGCTTGGTTTGTGCGCAGATTCTGAGACGGGACAATGAGTTGACAGTACGGAGACTTACACGGTACAGGCAGCCTTCATCGTTCACTTCCTTTCACTTCTCTCGTTCGCAAATGCCGCATACACTTTCTACCGCCAACGCCACTACAGATTGTTCGAAACCTCAGTAGACGCTGTACCAAGTACTCCCTCGGCGCATCGTGTCCGCGTTGATTCCTCACCCCTCTCCTCATCCCCCTTGCGCTTTCTCTCCAGTATGCTTGCGACAGATAGCGCAGAGTCCAGAACACATCCGGACGCCGCAAGAGACGTGTGGGAGCTTGCGGTATGGGACCCAACGCCGTTGTCTCTCAGGATGTTTTGTTTGTTCAGTCCAGGCCATGTCTTGGTTTACTGGCTTTTCTTACCAACTGCTGTCCAAGATCCTCGGCCAAGCACTACAGTAGTCACCACGATAGTGTTGGCGGGCTTGCTCTCTGCACAACTTATGATGCTACAAAAAAACTTTTCTCAGCAATCGAAAGATACGTCTGTTATACACAAAGAGGTGTTGAATGAATATGATACCAAATACGTCCATCCACGAACACAACCTCATATGCGCGATGTTGGCACACAATACACGAGTTCCGGAACTTCAATGCATGGCCTCTCTCGACATGAAGCAGATGAGAATTCAGTAGACACATACTCGCCCATGATAATTCTACAAAGAAGTTTTCAAACACGCCCTAACCCCAATTACATCAAACACGTTGATCCCGAGGGCTACGCCCGACGAGCAACTTCGCCTTCAAGAAGTGCCTCAGCCAGCATGGCTCCACCCCTGCGAACGCCTGCTCATTTACGCGATGCATCTTCACCAATACGTCCACGTACCGCCTTACGTCAACCGCAATTCAAGCCCTCGACCAGTGACGGGGGAAGTCTTGGCGTTTATTCACATGCCAACTCCCCACTCAGAAAAGCGACGTCGACAAATTTCCCAGACGCGCATCGTCAGCGTGGAAGAAGTTCAAGCCCTGCGAAGCGAGAAGGTAGTCCACTGAAAAGAAGTAGTGTGCCTGGAGGCGCCAATACGACGCGTTGGGCACATTTGCAGGGGACGCCAGCTAGAAGGGAGAGTGGAATGTTTTGAGCATGGGTTTGTATAATCAGAGCATGCTTGTAATAGTACGAGGGTAGTGGTAGATTCCAAATAATGTTTGTTCTGAGCTGCTTAGCATTGACCCATGTTACCGCAAATGTGCTCGTGCCAGACCAATACTCAAGGTTTCCACATCCGACTTTGAACAGCTTAACCCTGATACCATCCAGTCTAGCTCTTCATACAAAGTTTAGAACTTTGTGAGTAAATGAGTCAATCATGAGTTTGAGCAAGTATATCAACTCACCAACCTGGCAATTCGCGCGAGAGGCCGCACTGGGGGTATACAATGGCTATTCCCCTCCCCCAAACTCGACTTCTCTCCTCGTCGCATGCCCGAGGAATTATGGAAACCTCGACAGCCTAGGTGCACAAATTCCCGTCTCATCAACTTTTACAATCAGCCACATCGATTATCGGTAACACCAACCACATAAAATTCGAAAGTACTGGTAGTCTAGTTGAACATACTTTCCACATCACCATGCGACTATTTCGACGATCGAAGAAGGAGAGGAGATGCCAATCTGGAGACGCAAGGCCCTTTATTGAAGGGGCAGGAATATGTCTCAACCCGGACGATAGATTGTTCTTTGACGACGCCGATTCAAAGGTCCTGTTGTCAGCGCCAGACAGTTTTTTTCGCCGCCTGTCAAAGAAGTCCCGGAAAAAGCCAGCGCCACCAGCGGCACTCAAATACCCTCAAACCCATCTCTTTCGACATGTCAAACCAGAAGACAAGCTCACCAACTGGGGCGCAGACCCCATCACGGGGGTCCGCTACGAGAATCCACATAGATATCTCGACCCGCCAACCGAGAGCATGCGTTTCGTTTCCTCGTCGTCGCCCGCCCCTCAAGTGGAGAAGTTACTTCGTGGAAAGTGGCCGGTTAAGAGTCACAGCCATTACCCGGCTAAACCTCCCGGCCAGGTTTCGGTTGAGCTCCCTCATTCGCGGATTGAGGCTCCCGCGCCAGCCAGGCCTGCGCAGTCCACCACGAAAATCAGCTATCTGGAGACACTGTCAGCCAAGAAATCATCGCTGAATTCTTCATTTCGACTACAGCCGAAGAGGAAGGAAGAAAACCCGCCTCCTCCGCTCCGGCCGCCTCCACCACCTACGCCACTGCCCATAGGGCCCAGTATTCCAGAATGGCTGACGGTAGTCGAGAAAAGTCGATCGACGACCCTGGACCAGCTGTCAACCGAAAGTCCACAACGACAAAGGTCAAGGAGGAAAAGTCAACGTTCGCGTGCGCTGTCCAATGATACCAAACTTCCAAACGTTCAGGAGCCGAAGGAAGACCCTCGCCATACGCCAGTCGATCCCGCCAAAGTAGCGACCGAGTCGCCGAGAAATCCACCCCGACAAATGGTAGAAAAGAAAAGCCCGGTCCGTCTAATTCCTCGAGTGTTCATGTCGATAGTTCGCCATATCCTCTTAACAGTCGACCCGTTTCTTCCAGCATGGAGAATTTCCCGAAATTCAGAAGTCGCCCAGGACGAATTAATGAATGCGTGGTGGAGTGTGTGGTTAGCGATGGTATATTGTATGGCTTTATGGGGGCTTCTCATCACAATTGGGAGTTGTTTTTCTTTCCTGGCGAAGGGATTCAACTGGGTGCTTGGGATTGTTTCGGTGGTTATGGTTTTGAGCCTTTTCAGTAGTTGTTGTTTAGCAAATGGATGACTATCAGACACCTATCGCATCAACCTGGCCCAGTCTCGGCAAATTCGATGAATTTACCATCTACATTTTGCTTCCATATATGCAATATGCCACTATCGCCAGTTGATGCAAATGCACTGCCTGATCATCTGTTAGCGGCCCCACAACTGGACGTGTCGCATATACTTACCATCATGGATCCACTCAACCTTCCAGACTGGCGCACCATCATCATGATATATTGCCACTACCTCTTTCCACTCGTGTCTGATCTTTGCAGTTCCAGCATTATTACGTGCGGCAGCGCGAGACGCGCCTACCAAGCCTGCACCAATTCCGGATGGTGCGTTGCGAGCAGCTACCGAAACAGGTCGCGGGCCAGCGTTCAGCGGAGTAGGAGCATCAGTAGTTTTTCTAGAAGAGCTCTTGGCGTCCACCGGTGTATTAATCTCAAAGACTCGCACAAATCCATCATCGCAAGCTGCGGCAATCAGATCATAGGGGCGAACGCAGCCCGGTGCCCATGAAACATCATTAATAAGAGGGGCGTTGGTTGCTAGTTCTATCATTTCGTGAAACTGATAATTGCCCTCTTCTACTTTGAGAGCACGGTAGATCTTGATAAAACTCATCGCAGAAACAGCAAGCGAAAGAGCCTTCGGGTCCAGACCGGCCATCACGGCGTTGTAGCATGGTCTCTCAGAACGATGGAACGAGAGTCTAAATCGGGGTTCCGTACCTCGCGAATGTTGGCCATAGGGATAGATGTGATCTATTTCTTTCCAGGCGCTTAGGGATTCAGGCTCGGAAGGTTCAAGAAGGCTGAGTAATCCATCGTGCGTAACTAGAATTAGCCACACTTCGTGCTTGACGGTCTTGAAGTCAAAGGAAACATAAGCAACATGGTTGCTTGGAGATTGAGAAAATATGCATCTAAAACGACGACCGCTTTTCAGTGCCTGAGAAGGGTCCTCTCGCCAGAGCTTGAATTTATTGTCGCTACCGATGGTGCCGAATACTTGTCCCAAGGTAGATCCAATCCATTGTACCTTCAGATATACGCTCAGCAGATGAACATGGCATGTGGACTCGACGAACTTGCATCTAGAACTTCACCATCGTGTCCCCGCCATTGATCTATCAAAGTCCATGAATTGTCTTGCTCGACATTGTAGGTACGGATTTTGTGATCAGCAGAACATATCGCAATACGTGTACCAGAAGAATTGAAAGCAGCGGCAAGTACGACATCGACAGCTCCGTGATCAAAGCTTCTAAACCCGCCCCCAGACTCCATAACAAAGAGAGATTCGGCTAAATAACACCTCTATTAGGGTCACGGGAGCTTCAAAAGCCGTGTGATTCAAGCAATCGTGATCAGGTAATAATCGTCTCACTCAGTTAACCATCGATAGCAATGAATTGGATTTGTCCAGCAGCGATTGACTGCATCGTGAAAGGAAACTGTAAAGGGCTTCCGTTGAGCTATTAATCGCGATTTATGCGGCTAACGCGGCTAGAGTACATCTACCCGGAGGCCATGGTGGCCAGAGATTCAGCTCTCGGACAACTTAAACATCATCCAAATTGACATGCTGTGGCATTGAACTGTCATGAGCACGACTCTGAGTCGGGCCGAGGCTTTCGGTCTCTTTACAATCTCTACCGCCTCTCTTGGTGTCATAGCCAACACGTTCCATGGCGACGGCGAGCCTCTAATCGCATCTTTGGCCTTTAGCGGCATAGCTTTTGCCTCTACATACTGCATGATCAGATGGCTTGGGGATGTCTTTATAAAGGCGGGCCTGAGTGGGAAAGATATGTCGAAATTGAAGAAGGTCCAGATGTAGGTTCTTGCTATAAATCATTACAAAGGATTTTTTTGTGCTAAACCGAAGCTTCGTAGTCCAGAGACCATGGGGGCTATCTGCGCTGTTGTTTACCTCCTGACCATCATTGTTTTCATTCCGTTTCCTTTCTACAAGGATATTGTAGCAGCTACCTCTGGAGGCAGCAGGGATGCCGTTGAGGAGCGTCAAGAAGTCGGAACAGGACGGATTCTCCATAGGTTTCCTCACAATAAGGTGAACCTCATCTGATGACCAGTCCTGGTACTTCACTAACTTCTAAGAAGCTCGCTTCGTATTTGTCTGCAATATTGTCCTTGCAGTCCGTTGTTCTCCTCGGCATTGGCGACGATTTGTTCGACATACGATGGCGCCACAAATTCTTCATACCCGCATTCGCTTCCATTCCGATGCTTGTGGTGTACTTTGTGGATTATGGAGTCACCAACGTGGTTGTTCCAGTACAGCTCGAACCCTATTTGGGCAATCTGATTGACCTTGGTTGGCTTTACTACGCTTACATGGCGGCAATTGCCATTTTCTGTCCTAACAGTATCAACATTCTCGCCGGTATCAACGGCATTGAAGTCTCACAGTCCATCGTCATTGGCTTTCTTCTACTGTTCAACGACGTTCTATCTCTATACGTTGCACCAACCTCTCCGAATCCCCACCCTGCATCCGACCCGCATCTATTCTCAATCTATCTACTGCTACCGTTCATCGGCGTCTCGATGGCACTTTGGTGGCACAATTGGTATCCAGCCAAGGTTTTTGTAGGCGATACGTATTGCTACTTTGCTGGGATGGTTTTTGCGGTTGTCGGCATTCTTGGTCATTTCAGCAAGACATTACTTTTGCTGTTCGTTCCACAGATAATTAATTTTATCTATTCTGCTCCGCAGCTTTTTCGGATAATACCATGTCCAAGGCATCGTCTACCACGTTTCAATGCCCGGACTGGTCTTCTGGAACCATCAATGACTCAATGGCAACACCCCCCTTCTCCGCCCGTGGCTATGGTACTGAAGCTACTTGCCGGCTCGCCAATACCGTTGATAAGAATAGAGAAAAACGGTAACGAGGAAGTAGTGGAGTCTACGAATCTTACAATACTTAACCTGTGGCTTGTCTGGTTTGGGCCGATGAGGGAAGATCGGCTCGCCATCGGGATCCTGGTAATGCAGTCAATATGCGGATTGCTGGGATTGTTTGTGCGGCATGAATTAGCATTGTGGGTTTTCAGACAGGACAATAGGCAATAGAAATACACTATAGACACGTAGTGCTGCAAAGTTCTTCCCCGTGCGTGATGAGACTTTAATAGTTATTCGATTCCTCTCTTTGTCGAGGTCAAACAGTTGATGTGTGTCTGAGCAAATGAAAGCGAATTGTTCCTGCTCCGACTACCGCTGAAGCCGCGTTATTTAAAAACAGGCGACCCAGCGAATCAGAGCTTTGATGATTCAGGAACCGCGGTGTCCGATATCGGAAGAAGCATCAAGAGTCAAACTCTGTATTTGATTATTGGAGATACTGGACCCTGGAGCAGCCAAACTTCTCAGGTTATCTTTCCAAGTTACAGTGTTATCTACTGGAAAAATCCTTAGCTTTCAAAGACTCTTTCTGCCATTCTTATCATGCCGTCCGCCGATCGAAAACCGCGGACTTTGTACGACAAGGTGTTCCAAGACCACATTGTAGACGAACGTGATGATGGGACGATCCTGCTTTACATCGGTGAGGAGGATGGCGCTGAATGATTGTACTTGGTTTTCCTAACCTGTGTACAGACAGGCATCTAGTACATGAGGTCACGTCACCTGTAAGTATACATGGTGTTTTACCAGTACACTAGCAGAGACTCATCGGGATCCAGCAAGCCTTTGAAGGCCTTCGAAATGCGGGGCGGAAAGTGCGAAGACCCGACTGTACTCTTGCTACTACCGACCACGTAATGGGCCCCTCCAAAGCTCTCTGCTGGCTCCTTGCTAACATGCCCTAGAATGTACCTACGACGCCCCGGAAAATTTTCAAGAACGTGGGACAATTTGTCGAAGAAGCCGACTCGCGGATTCAATGCCTTACGCTCGAGGATAACGTCAAGGAATTCGGTCTCACCTATTTTGGGCTTGGAGATAAACGTCAAGGAATTGTCCACATCATTGGACCTGAACAGGGCTTCACTCTTCCCGGAACCACCGTCGTTTGCGGCGATAGCCACACTTCAACCCATGGCGCTTTCGGTGCCCTAGCGTTTGGTATTGGAACCAGCGAAGTTGAGCATGTCTTAGCCACCCAGACTCTGATCACAAAGCGAAGTAAAAACATGAGGATACAGGTCGACGGAATCCTACCAACAGGAGTGAGCAGTAAGGATATCATCCTACATACAATAGGTGTGATTGGTACAGCAGGTGGGACCGGTGCCGTTATCGAGTACTGCGGCTCCGCTATCAGAGGTTTGAGCATGGAAGCAAGAATGTCAATCTGCAACATGTCAATCGAAGCAGGAGCTCGAGCTGGAATGATTGCCCCTGACGAAATTACGTTCAAGTATTTAGAGGGAAGACCATTGGCTCCAAAGGTCGATAGCGCCGAGTGGAAGAAGGCCGTCAAGTATTGGTCGAGCCTTAGTTCTGATGATGGAGCATCGTACGACGAGGAGGTTTTCATCAACGCCAGAGATATCATCCCCACGGTTTCATGGGGTACTTCACCTCAGGATGTTGTGCCTATTACTGGCTACGTCCCGGATCCAGAAGGCTTTCCTACTGAGGCGAAGAAAGAAAGCGCAAGGCGAGCACTAGAATACATGGGTTTAAAACCAGGTACTCGAATGGAGGATATTGAACTTGACAAAATCTTCATCGGATCCTGTACTAACGCTCGAATCGAGGACCTTCGAGCAGCTGCTCGAGTCGTTGAGGGGAAGAAGATCGCACCGAATCTCAAGAGAGCAATGGTGGTTCCAGGTTCTGGTCTCGTCAAAAATCAAGCGGAGGCCGAAGGCCTCGACAAGATCTTCGTTGACGCCGGTTTCGAGTGGCGTGAAGCTGGCTGCTCAATGTGTTTGGGTATGAATCCTGATATTTTGTCGCCAAAGGAACGATGTGCGAGTACTTCAAATAGAAATTTCGAAGGTCGGCAAGGCGCAGGCGGAAGAACACATCTAATGTCACCTGTTATGGCCGCTGCTGCCGCAATAATTGGTAAATTGGCAGACGTGCGGAAACTTGCGAATCAAAATGTTACTCCAGCGAAAATGTCTCCGAAATTAGATGCCGACCCTGAAGTTCCAGATATTGATACAGATGACGATATCGAACGTCTGCTCGACTTACCTAAGGACAATGAGACACAGGCAAATGACGGCGCGCCTAAATCATCTGCTGGATCGCCCAAGTTCACGACATTAAAGGGCATAGCGGCGCCTATGGATCGCTCGAATGTCGATACCGATGCGATTATTCCTAAGCAATTCTTGAAGACAATCAAGCGTACCGGTCTTGGCTCGGCACTCTTCTACGCTCTTCGCTTCAACGAAGACGGCAGCGAGAAGCTGGACTTTCTACTAAACCAGGAGCCATACCGACGGTCGAAGATATTGGTGGTAACAGGCCCTAATTTTGGTTGTGGTAGCTCGCGCGAGCACGCTCCTTGGGCACTTCTCGACTTTGGTATCAAATGTATCATTGCACCTTCATACGCTGATATTTTCTTCAACAACACTTTCAAGAATGGTATGCTTCCACTTGCAATCCCGGATCAGCCTACACTTCTCAAAATCATCGAAGAAGCCAAGGCAGGCCGTGAAATCGAAGTCGACCTTGTTAATCAGCAAATCAACGACGCCATGGGAAAGCAGCTGGCAAATTTTGAGGTTGAGGGATTTAGAAAACACTGCCTAGTAAACGGGCTTGACGATATCGGACTGACCATGGAAATGGAAGGTAAAATCAAGAAGTTCGAGGGTAGAAGGACCATGGATATGCCATGGTTAGATGGAAGTGGCTACTTAAAAAGGGGAAAGAGAGCCAGCCCTGTCAAGGTTGAGGCCGTGCCAGTACCAAAGACAAACAGGGGTGAGCAGATTGATGAGCCTTTGGAGTGGTAAAGTCATCAAATTTAACGCACTTCACTAAAAAGCATGGCAATATATGTCTGCCGTTCGGCGGGATAGTTGCTTCCATAAATGTAACTCCAGTATGTTATTTACCCAGTCAATGGGTATTTGCTCCAAACCCAGAGCTTACCTCCGGAGAAGGCGTCGAGCGCTAACGCTTGATTATGATACTATCACGCTGTCAGATTCATGTTTCTCTTATCATCTCCATATGCCGGGTTCAGCTTTCTCTGCTTCTATCCAGCAATCTGTTAAGGCTGTCAACCAGGGAGCTCAGTCTCGTTAGTGACACTTGGACTTGTACAGGGATGAACAACAAGCATGGCAGTGGGTATGACGACCACAGAACAGCCTTGTCAATTCCTGCAACATGCAGCATCCCCCAACCTACAACCCCAGCCCTCCTTTTAGCCTTCGGAACTCACGTGCGCCTGCTTTGCAGACGGTTCTTTTATGGGGCTACCTCACAACCAGCTGCGTGAGAGACTCGGTGTGCCGAGTGGAGTTGCGCACGTTATAGGTAACTGAAGAGCCGCCTTGTCAGAAATAAAGCTTGGACAACAGCAGCAGCAGAGCAAGGAAGAGATTTTTCCGGTTCCAAACGACATCAGCAAGGTTGAAATCAATGTTAAAGAGTAAAAGAGTCATCACAGAAATTCACACTCACATATTCTTCGGATCTTCCGGTCAAGAGCACTTCAGCACAAAAGCAACTTTAGGTCCCAAAGCATTACCGGCTTTTTCTCTAAAGTATCATCAATGCACGCTTTTAATGGAAGCTATGCCTCAACCCAAATATGAATCAAGAGATCTTCGCGATGAGCGTAACGACTTGAATTCTTCCTTTAAGTGTAGAAGATCGCGCTGCGCTTGCTGGTTTACTTCGCAACGGAGGCCTCGCAAAGGTGATGTTTGGAACACGCGGCGGCTCTATCGAGAACGACTTAAACTAGCCGAAGAGCACTGCGAAGAAGATGAGTCGTCAGGCGGATTTAAAAGTTCGCTTTGGCCGTGTTCTCGAAATGCAATAACCGAGTGCTCGGAGGCTGGGGCATGCCGGAGCTTTTATGGGACGCTTCTTTGGTGCCTTGCCTTAGCCGGTCCTTCTGAAATCAGCTTCTACAAAGTAAAGCTGTCTTTATCTGCACTTTCTTATTTGCTACGGCGGGTAGATTATCACGATACAAGCGCTGGCGTGTTTGAAGTGCGAAATAGGCGACATTCACCAAATCCTGCGAACGGTTGGAAGAGCAATATGCGCAAACCCTATGACCATTCTAGTGAAAGGTAGAAACCGCCATTGGAATTGGTTGACTGAAAGATGCCAATTCCAACCATCTAGGTTCCGGTCGCTAATCTCCCTTACACGACCAAGGTTTCCCCTTCCATACAGATGTCACTTTATCAACTCCTCGAACATCGTTTCTGCATTGTGTTGAACTTGTTCTACGACATTACTGGTAGCAGCGGTTAGTGTGCCCCACAGCACTTCCAGGCTCCATGTCAGTGCTTGTTCGCAAATACAGTAGGTTTACCCCAGAAATCCCCCAGACGAGCTATGACCGCCGTATTCCCCAGACAGAAGTATAATCAGGTGGCAAAGTAGCTTGGGCTTCAAGACGGTGCGACCCTAACGCTTGAGCGGATGAAGAAATCCTCTTTCTCAATTTTTCATAGGGTTTCCCTTGCCAATCGGCAAACGTCTTCCGAAGGCAGGCGAATTATATATACTTGCCTCAACTTCTTTTTACGTTATGGATTCCTATTCTTCTGTAGTTGCAGACTATCTCTCGGGAATCTCAGCGATAGGCTCTACCAGTCCTGAGCTCTCTGCCTCCACTCTTCGTCCTGCCAGCTTACAATCTTCCGAGGAGATCCTCCATCTCAGCATGGACCGATTCGCGACTGCCATGGATCAAGAGAAAAATCTTCCCGGACAACGGCGCGAACCGTTCAACCCAATCATCCCTTCACTGCAGAATGGGTCACAGGAATCTGACCGTCCTAATTTTCTCAACAATCACCCCTACCAGCTAGATAGAGATGTTCCCAGTGATGAAGCGCTCGGGAAGATACGGACTGCCAACTCCATTACTATCAGTCCCGGTAGGATCATCTCAATGACGGTCCATGTTTGGTTCATGCCGGCTAACGAAGGTATTTAGAAATGTTCGAGAAGATGTACCTAAGTCCACAGAATGCCGTCAAGGGCGACCTTCGATCCACCTTTGGTAATCCTACCCCCTTGGCCCTTCTCGGCTATCTACTTAGTCTAAGCCCGCTGTCATGTGAGTTGATGGGTTGGAGAGGAGCTGGAGGAGCTGGGATAGCCACCACTGGTGCTTATTATTTCATCGTAAGCTCTCTTCTTCCGGTCTCTATTGCCAATCTCGGACTCACGTGCTTTACTTCTGTAGGGGGGCATCCTCATGTTACTCGGCGGGATCCTTGAGTTTTTTCTCGGCAATACCTTCTCCTTCGTCGTCTTCTGCTCTTTTGGTGGCTTCTGGCTCACCCTGGGGAGTACCTTGACCCCGGCGTTCAATGCCTACGGCGCCTACGCACCGCCCGACCCTACCACGACGACAGCGGGCATAACCAGCACCGGCTTCCACGCCAGCTTTGGTTTCTTCCTCCTCTTCATGGGTCTGCTCTGCTTCATGTACCTGATCTGCGCGCTGCGGACGAACATTGTCTTTGTAACCATCTTCCTCGGCTTGTTCCTTACCTTTGTGGTCTTGACTGGCTCTTACTGGCAACTTGCTTTGGGTCACACTCAAACGGCCGCGAGATTGCAGATAGTAAGCTCCCAGCACATTGTCAGCATCAACTCAATGTTGGAAGCTAACTTGATGATTTATAAAGGCAGCAGGGGCGTTTGGGTTCATGGCCTGCATGGCCGGATGGTGGATCTTCTTCGCGCAAATGCTCGCCTCTGTGGACTTTCCATTCCAGATCCCGGTTGGGGATATCAGTCATATCATCAAGGGTGGGAGTACGAAACTTCAGGAGAGGGAGCAGTTCAGGGCTTAGATGCCTGATTACCGGAGTTTGAAGTACATGGCTACAGAATGGTCAGTTGGGGGGGAGTTGGCAGTGATAATATCCCGGATGGAGTTGGACGTGGAACTGTTGAATCTTGGAATATTATGTATTCGCAGCTAGGGGATGAGGTGTACCTAGTAATCTATCAAATGCGAGCGTAGAAAGCATGTGCATGTATCGCGGACATTTGTATGTCCGGTACGGCCAGAAACTTATTAGTCGTATACTGGTTCCACCACGATCATTTGGGAAGACCTATGCCCTGATTCATCCATGGGATCCACTCCACTGCTAAGAAGTCACTATCGTGGTATATCTACATTCGTAGCCTCCGGCAAGTCTAAAACCGGTGGCCGCACAGATCCGTCCCACAATCCGCGTCCCAGCGTAAACAGGGCGTGTGTAGACACATCGTCTTCAGGATCTTGTACTCGAGCCCTAGAAAAATAGGCCAGCGGATGGAACCACCGCCCCAAAGGCACCCCAAGTGTCATGGGACTCGAACCCCAGATTTCGGAAGCTTGAATTGTGACCTGCATAATATGAAACGGCGGCTATCAGCTTGAATTAGGGTAGAAGCAGTGCCGGAGCAGGAACAAAGCGTTGTTTCCCTGGATCACAGCTTTGACCATCGGCGGCTATCGGGTTTTTGGCGTGTACCAGTGCGGCTTGAAAAATGTTCATCCAGAGTTCACTAGCTCTTGACTAACATGTGTAATGGAGGGCAAAGTGCTAGTCTGTAGTTGTAGGCTCGTCAGTTTCGACACCTTCCATTCATCGAATGATGTTTGCGCATGCCGCGCATTGCAAATAAGTATATGATGATCTGCAATTATCAGGCTGAGGATTTCTAATAAAAAGCCACTCAAGAGTTGCTCAGCCGGTAGAAGGCTAACCTACAGTTGCCGACGGAGATTCTGCGATAGTGATCAGAGAGGTTCCGCAATCAACAAACGGTATCAAATAGTAGTGGTAGTGTGCGTGGGAATTTTGGGCTTTTGGGCTTTTGGTGAGCGTAGGAAGCCCAAACCACTCATCTTGTGCAGTACCCAAGAGTACATTTGGCTGTAAAAACAATGCTTCAAGCACCTGCGCTATGCATTCGGCCTTTGCCTGACTTTCAGACGCCTTATCCACCTATGCACAATGACATGGAAATTCAATCGATTAGTGAAACCAATGATGGTAGCACGCTAGAAGAGGGAGTCTGAAAAAGACATTTCACTTCCACGCGTTGAGCCCGGCCCAGGGATCGTTGTGACCTTGTTGAGAGCTCCCTCCACTTTGACGGGGGGGTTGGTGATATGCATAACCTCCAGGTCCGGCCGGATATGGAACGCCTAGATTCCTGTAATCCATCAGAGAGCTGGGTGGTGGTCCAGGCGGTGGTGGAGGAGGTACGTAGCCTTGTGGCAGGTACTGACCAGGCTGATTGTACTGAACATGAGTTTGTTGTGTAGAAGCTGGAAAATAGACTCCTTGGTTTGGTGGCGGCGAAACGGGTGTTTGATAAGGATATACCATAGGATTATAAGGATCGCCATGCACTGGTCCACCACTAGTCTGGTACGAATCCCGCACTCCTGTCCCATGTTGGTTCCCATTAGATGATGATGGTTGCTGTGGATAGCCCTGGTAAGCAGCCGAAGCGGGGCTTGGGTGGGCCGGAGGCGGATAGTTGCTTCCCGGTGTCGGCTTCGAATAGTAGGAAGCCGATAATGGTGAAGACTTTGCCATGTGCGGATCGCTGTGTTGTGATGGTCTCGATAGAGGCGTTGGACGTGATGTCGAATGCTTAGTTGGTGATGTTGATGATGATGATGATGGATCGACCGACATCCGTTCCATGAGCTCCCGAAGCCGATCTCGTTCCTTGTCCGCTTGACCTCCTGCACTGCTTGATTTATCGCGCTCGATTTGACCCAGCAACTGCGCTCCTTCGGATCTTCGGTTGTTCACAAAGGTTTCAACATTCTGTTCGAGGCTATCTACCGTATCTTTCATCTCAGAGTAGAAACTTTGCGCGCGCATGAGCCCGGCTATCAGATCGTTGAACGCCTGGTAGACCTTCTTGTATCTGGTTAGGACAGTAGTCCGTTGCCGAGTAAAAGTTTCATATTTTGCCTGTTCGGCTCGTACTCTCTTATCTTGGAGGAGATCGCCATACGACTTCGTGAGCTCCTTCATGAGTGCGGTTTGTTTGTGAGTTGCCTGTAACAGGCGATTCTGATGAGGCCTAAACTTTTCAAGCTCAGCTTGGAAAAGCTGATTCTCGTGGTTGGTAATTGATTTCTTGTTAAGGATGAGCACATTCGATATATCGTCATTGTGAACCTGAAAAAACCCGGTAAGCTAAACGTCAAGTTCAAACATGGGAGATGATCGAACTTTCTCCTTGAGATCTTTCAAAACCTGCATCCTGTCCCGCTTGATGAGATTGAGTTTTTTCAGTAGGTCTTCCACTTTCGCTATTTGATCCATAACACTGATTCCACCCTCACCATAGTCTTCATCCAACAGATTTCCTTCATTGTTTGGTGACATAGGACTTCCAATAACATTCTTCCCCCTGCCACGATTTGCGCCTGCTTTTAGCATGGCTCGCTGGTATAGGACATCGGCTTCATCCGTCTCACCAGCTGAACGCATCTGATCGAAGTCTGAATCGTATTGCCGAGACGTAGCGAGAAGCTGCGCGTCGCTACCGCTAGCTTCGTCAACCACAACACGGTAGCTCTTTATATCACTTCGGAGCGTGGAGGTCAACCTGGAGCTTGGCTGTTGCGTCCAATCTCCGCCATACTTAGACCTCATTTTCTCGCAAACACTTTCCTCCATGTCCAGCTGCTTACCACACCTATCCAGGACGCTTAATATGCTAGCCTTATCGGCTTGAAGATGTTCGAAAGCTCTCCCAAAGGGCTCGTGTCCTGCCAATTCTTCACACCAAGTTCGGAATTCTTCATCGACGGTTGTTTCTTGGTCCATCCCACCTTTTAACACTTCCAGACTTCCAGGAAGCTTCAAGTAGTCAAAGCTTGCTGCCATCTCGCCGTTGGCGGTTTCCACATTCTCCGACTCTGCTCGGACAAGCTTGGCCTTCTCCTCATCATACAAACTTGCAGACTCAGTGACAGACATGGGAACAATTTTCTGAAAAATATCGGGCCCAATAATACGTTGGATATCTTGGCCTTGATATAGTTCACTTACCGGTATCGCTTTCGCTGCTGGTAACTTAAGAATCACACTCAACGCAGCCTCAGCGGGGATCGTCTGGTGATATATAAAGTCATTATCCTTGTTGAATGAAGTAAGTTTCTCTTGCACATTAGCCACATGTCTTTTGGTCGACTCGGTCAAGCTAGATCCCGTTTCCGAGCTGAGATTGGAATTCGGTGACACCGAGGTAGGGAAAGCATTTGCAATTCGGTTTGCATCCCTGCCTTCAGCCTCAGCGATCTGCAATCTTGCGATTGCTGTTCCGTGGGAGTTAGCATCGACATCAGCCAACGCTTGATAGTACTGGGCCACAGAAGACATGTAATTAGCTTTGACCTGGGCGACAAGTAGCCAGAGCTTATCGAAAATGCCCTTGGTAACGTTCTCCTGAACACCCTCGGAGGCCTGAGCATAGAGATATGCTGCTTGGCTCGCAAGCTTGGCAAGCAGTCCAACTTTCTTCCCATCGGCAACCTGTTTTTCTAGAAAAACCTCCTGACCTTGGGCTAGCATAATATCAATCAAGGTCTTGATTGTATCTCGACTTAAATCCGTAGAAGGAGCATGCAGAAAATTCTCGTTGATATAAGTAAACATGCCAGCGGCGGCTTGAAAAGAATGATAGGCAGTCTTCAATCCAGAGTCGTCAAAACGGTTCTGATGAGCGGCATGACATGAAAGAACCGCAGAAATGTTAAAGATGATGGAGGCTTTCTCATACGCTAGAGAATACTGCGACGTAGGCTTGTGGGTGAAGGCATCGAACCTGGTAAATTCTGGCCGTCAGCTCTCTTGAGAATCTTGGTACGCTAGGAGAATGGCAAGACGTACCATGTGAAGGATATCTTAATGTGATTTTCGTCTACCGGAAACCTGAGATCCAATAATTCCAGCTGCCCGTAATACCTGTACAGCAGATCTCGGCCAGCCGCGCTATCCTTGCCCGCCCCCCTCATATCCTGCCGCAGTCTGTTGAGTGTATTGCACTCCTCGGCATATCGCTCAGGATCGTCGCCATACGTCTGCCTGATGTACGCCTTCAGTGGTGACACCCAGTCGATTTCGTTGGTCTGCTTAAGCGGACTTGAAATCATCGGCGGTTGCAACATATTGCCTCCGGAATCTCGAATAACCTCGAATCGCTTGGCTCCACTATAGCCCTTTCACTTACGAAGAAGCTCACGGTGAAAGCGACGTCGTTTGCTTGCTTGTCGGAGCTCAGCAGTTGGAAGGTGGATCCCTATTCTCGTGAGTCATTCCACGAATAGGTGGATGAGTAGAGTCAAGCTCGTCCAATCTGATGTGCCGTGCGATCATGATGAGAGCGTTGTGATTCTACACCCATCACCCTGTAAACATGCACGTCAGTCCGGGTCATGCCTTACCTTAATATACAGCGCTTAGAATATGTAGATTAGTTCGGCCCGCCAGGTAAAATATTCTCGACTTGGGTTTTTTATTATCTTACCTGACCTTACCCAATCTACCTTAGTACATTACTCTATTTACCTTACCTACTCCGTAGTACGGAGTACTAGACCTCGAAGGAATTTCATAAAAATTCTGGTCTTGATTGATGACTTCTTGCAAACATTCTCCCGTTTCGTAGTTTTTCAAGCAGAAAGAACCTTCAGGTTAGTAGCTAATCAATATCCTACCAGGCTACCACTCTTTACTCCGGAAGCGCCGGCGCCAAAGGCTACGTCCACAGATACGATTTCACGCCTCTGAGAGACATGCATTCTGGTTTAAGGGATAGGCTCAGATGGGTATCTCGTTGATATTGTACAACTCCCAAATCTGTTACCGAGTTATGACGCGGGATATATCTACAGCTGAAATTCGAACATACAACCATGCCCCATTGCCACTTTGTCCTTTGGTCCTACTATACCATTGCCTTTACGTTCCAGAGCCCACAAGAAGTGCCAAAATTTCTCCCTAATGGAGAATCCATCAACCAGACCCTGCCGCTTTCTTAGACTCCTCTTCCCCGTTCTTGTCCTCGACTTTTGCTCCTGTAGCGGAAGTATCTGGTGGTAGGTCGTCGTGCTGATGGGTCAACTTATGCCACGCCGCTTTAAGGAAGCCTTCGTCCTTGTGGGAATGGTCAGACTGCTTTGACGTGGTGGCTTTCGTACTTCCTCGAGACTCGCTGTATTACTGTCAGTTAGCATGAAACAAGCATTGAAGATATACAGCATCAACCATACCTGGCCTTGCCAACGTTCATTACTCGTTTCGCTGTTTTGTCCCCCATCTCGTCTGCTAGCATTTCTAATATCGTTCGCTGATTCGCACTAAGATATTTCGGCATAACGACTTTGAATTCAACGCGTAGATCTCCAGAAGCGTTCTTTCGACTACCCAGCTTTGGCATTCCCATGCCACTCAGATTTATTACGTCGCCAGTTCCCGTTCCGGTGGCCACTTTGAGCTTTGCTTCCCTATCTAGAGTTGGGATTTTGACTTCTCCGCCAAGAATGGCGGTCGTTAGCGGAATTGAAGCAGTGTATAGCACATCTGCCCCAGATCGGCCAAATTTAGTATCCGGGGCTACCCTAACGAAGACGTAGAGGTCTCCTCGTGACGATCGCGCATTCGGATTCGCAGCCGTGCCAGTAGGTGGTGCATCTCCCTCCCCAGAGATCCGAAGGCGCATTCCATCTTCAATACCTCCTGGTATGTCAACATTAACAGTCTTGCGCTCTCTGACGACTCCGTTTCCGTTACAGGTGCGACATTCTCCTCCTCGCGGAACCACCACCCCTTGTCCAGCACAGTTATCGCATGTACTAGCCATTTGAAATCCAGCCTGAACAAACTGAACCCTCGTGCCTGTGCCGCCACACTTGTTGCAAGTTGATCGTGACTGGCCTTTCTTCATGCCATTTCCAGAACAAGTCTTACAAGGTACGAGTGGTGTGATATAAATATCTTTACTCGAACCCTTCGCTGCATCCATGAAAGATATGTTCGTTTGTACTTCGATGTTTTGGCCAACCAAAACTTCTTCCTGGAATGGTGATTGGCGTGAGCCCCTGCCCCTCCTGCCCCCTCCTGCAAATGCCCCGAACAGATCTTCGAAGTTGATATCCGCTCCAAAGCCGCCTGAAAAGCCTTGGAAAGGGCCTCCTCCGGCGGCACCACCAAACGGCCCTCCTCCACCGCCTCCACTTGGGTCAAACCCTGCGCCTTGATCAAATGCCGCCGCACCGTATTGATCCCAAGTTTCCTTTTTCTTCGGGTCGGATAGAATTTCATAGGCGGCTTGTGCCTCTGTAAATCTGTCCTTCGCCCCCGAGTCTTTGTTCGTATCAGGATGGTATTTCTTCGCCAAAGCATAGTATGCTTTTTTGATTTCGGAAGACGAAGCATCGCTATCGAGACTTAGAACTTTATAGGGATTCTTTGTCGCGTAGGCGACAGGCGTGGCGTGGAATAACTAAGACGCCAGAAACAATTAGTATATGAATGGAGGCCCATAGAGAGGACTTGTCACTTACCCTTCGTGGCGGCCGGACTGTCAGCGATTTTCGAGCCTCCCATGATCTTCGAGGAAAACAGACAGCTCTTTCCCTTCTTAAATCGTATATCGTCCTTGTCTGTGCTTTTCGTACGATGCAGATCCTCTGGCAAGGTGTAGACGTGCAGATTGAGCGTGCAGGTACGGCGATTTTGTAGGGCAGATTATGCCCGATGCTATTCATCCTCTCCAAATGCCGTACAGACGTCCAGATCACAAAGCTCGTACTTAAACGTCGGCTGTCAGAAAGGTCTCTGAGTCTGTTGTGACAAGAACAATAATTCCCATCCGGTCATCAATAATTTTCCATAGGGTTCCAGAACGGGAGCTAATAGATTTGACGGCGTTCAAAACCAATCGGCTCGGTACTTTATGGTACACGTAAATTTGGGAATACTAGGTAACCTTAGTTCACGGTTACAAGGCACAAGGCACGATTATCTAAGACTGTTCGCCGAACAACAAATTAAACAACTGTGACTTTATGCCTATTTTGTCGAATGGTCACAGTAGCCATACCGTGGAATTTGAGGGTCTTGATTGTGATTTATAAGTGCGTTGCACACCGGGTATTATTGAGGAAGCTCCAATTCATGTGACACGCTAGAAACACCAAGCACAGGTAATGCTCTCCCTGAAAATCCAGAAGCTTTACCGCAGAAATCTCTTCAGCATCTTGACCTTTCAGAGTCAATCCAAACGCCGGTATGCTCATTATCGGGACCGTGCCTATAAAAACATTTCACTTTATCCTGAGCGGATCAAATCGCATCCGGAAGTTCTTCTCTATACCGTTTGTTAGCAACCATTTGAAGTACCTTTCACGAAAGGACAAAAGCAACCTTGACTGTGGGCCGCATAGAGAAAAGAAGTAATAGCATCGGGCTCATTGATCATAGCCGCATTGAAGTCCTTCCTAACAGCCAGCGCCAGGTGCTCTTTGCTGGTTCTCCGACTATCCTTGCGTCCTGCCATTGTTGGTGATGACTGCCCTATTCGAGAGCGTGTAAGGACCCTTTCATTGAAAGGAGAGCTAAAGGCCGAAGGGACGTTTAAGCGATGTGCTTGCCTGTAGGCATGGAGAACAGTTACATCGAAAGTAGACCAGTTGATCTAGGCAATAGCGAAGAGTAAGCGCAAGCATTCCTTCCCAGCAGATGTTTTCGAGGGCTCATCATACCCCACTGGTACCGTCGTGTCCACCATGATGGTGGTTCGTGGTTATGGGTGCTGCAGTAACATCTTTGAGAGTACTGCCAGTGGTGACAGCGGAGTTGCCGTTCCGCCGGCTTTTTGAGGCGACAAACCCGTTAGGCTGCTTGTCTCTTGTGCTGGACGCTTCAGATCTCGAATCTTCTCCCAGGGCACGTATTCGTGGAGGTACCATGTTATCAATGTTGTATTGTGTATTGCATGAGAGAAAATGCAGGGTACCTAAACTTAAGGCAAAATTGTGAATAAGGGAAGGTAACGCACATTACTTCACCTGACTTCGGGGAAGCTACCTAGTTTAATGATACCAGGTACTTACATTGTGTCAGATACCTTACTACGTACACTAGTAATCTAACATATCAATTGTAACGCCATTTTACTTACCTTACGGACTAATCTACTTGAAAGCTTTACGATACGATAACCTTAAGGTACCTTCCGAAGCTGTAGCTACATAAGGTAGCTCGAGTAAATAGTAATAAGCAAGGAAGCACGTCGAGGCTAAAGTAGACAGCAGTATTTACATTCACAGAGCATTCATATTAGCATCTAAATTTTATTGGTGATTACCTAGAATGATCAAGGTTCGGGACCAGTCAAAAGGGCGTCAGGCCGTAAAGTACATTATATACACACATGGGAACTTACTTTACCTCGTAGATTCAGATGATAAGAAAATCAAAGACATAGTAGTAGTAGCGCCTCGCTGAAATACCACCAATTTGTACTGAAACTTACTCGCCAGAATGCCTGGTAGTTCTCCGTAGACTCCACAAGGGTATAATAGATACGCTCTTTGTTCCTCGCCATACCACACGCCATGTCAAGCAAGGCCCCTCAACATATCAATGCAGTTGCCCAACAGGTTAGCCGCCTCGTGTAACAGCTCCCACCGACAATCTCTAAACATCTTCTGTAAGATGTACAGCATGCCCATACAAGCGTTTCGGTCTCGAGTAGTTTCAAGATCATCGGGTTTTTCAACTCCGCCAACTCGTGCAAGGAACAAACGCATGTCGGATGTTTGTTGCTCTGGGGTGCTCATGTCCGGCGGTGATGCCAGAGCTCCGTCGAGGGCATAACCATAAGACCAGACAATCAAAGCTGCAAAGTAAAGAACCCAGGGCCGGTTCAACAAAAAGTCGTCTCGTGCTGAGTACCCTGTAGGTCCGAAATTCCTGATTGAAGTAGGGCTATGCTGGGAGCTGGCTCCATCAGGGATTAAAACCTGAGCGAGGAACTTCAGAGAAAAGAATGTTGCATCCCGAGCGCTAGGTTTAGGAGCCCAATGCTCCTTGATTCGCCTTTGCGCGATGGCATAGTCAGATGGTAAAGTCGTGCGCCCTAGTAACCTACCGGCCTTGGCGAATATCTGACAGCTTACAATATCAACATGCATTGCCATGTGTGCGAGGTGATGCAGAACAGTACGGCTTTCAAATATGTTTTCTTCGTCAAGTTTGCCTGGCGGCTGGTAGGAAGTAGGCGCTGGGCCTGAACTCTTACCTACACTCTGGTCGAAGTCCCGGCGCCAGAAGTCAAACGCTTTGGTCAGAACACTCCGCCACTTTTCCCTGCCGCCCAATGCAGTTGCGCCAATAGCACGTACTTGTACATCACGTTGGTTCATATGCCAGCTCACGCTCAAGAGTCCGGCCATAAGAGCAGTACGACCAAATGGATTTGTCCTTACAGTTTTACCACTCAAGGTGCTTTTGAGTCCGTTGAAAAAACTGATAGGCTTGACGCCGCTAGCTTGAAGGTTCTGTTCGATGCGACCAACTTCAGCACTACTAGTGGCAGACCAAAGGGATTCATCACAAGGAAGGGGTAACTTCATCTCATGGGCGACCATGGTGGCTCCGTGCCCAAACATAGTGGCGTGAATGGAGTCAATGATGAAGGCCGCGAATGCCACTCTCCGAGTGGCCTCACTGATGATCCAGTGGTTCCACCATTGATCCGGAGTATTAGTGGCAGAAGTAAGTTGACCACCATTGGCAGTTTGACCGGTCATCTCGTCCTTAACCATTGGTGGTGAGTCAAGTCCTGAACGGCCAATGAGTGAGCTGCCTCTCCGCAAAAGCGTTAGAGTTGTCCCGTGGTGAACATGCGCCCTTTCATGCAATAGTCGCGTGGAATACATCTTCTCATATATCTCAAGCAGAAGAAGTGCCTGGAATACCCACAATTTCGCCGGTGGTATGAAGTCTACGTCCTTGAAAATCTCTTCGCGGAGGTGCCATGCCAAAAAATTCGACAGCTCTGCGCCGGCCTTTGTAACGGGTAGGCCGTGGACTTTGTCGAGACAAGATGCACCAATCGCAATCACAGCAATCAGTAGTAAATTCTGGGCATTATCCGCAGAAAATGTGGGCTTGTGCAGTATCGGCATCTGCGGGTGGAAATGGTACCAATATGAACCGATGTAAGTCTGCATCATTCGAAGACTCAGAACGTGACTCGGCTCATCGCGATCGCCACCCAGAAAGGCCTCCTTCTGCTTTCGAACAGGAGCTCGATCTGTTTCATAAAATCGCCTAACAATCAAGTCAAGTAATTGTTGCCGCTTCTCTTCGGAAAGGATGGGCTGTGGTAAGGCTGGATCCAAGATACTGGTCACAGACATTGGATGTTGAGGCGGTATCGATTGTCCGAATTGTCCATTCACTGACCCATCGTCGACTCCGTATGGCAGGCGCGAGGTATTTCCAGAATCATCCATAGAGTTAGGCCCTCCAAGCGACGTCGGATCGTGTCGAAGACCGCCGGAGGACGCATTGTTCAGGTGCGGGTCACCGAAAAGCCACGCGGCAAAGTCGTCAGCCATAGCAAATGGAGATCGACTGTAACCGTCGCCTGCAAATACGGGCACAGTATATACAGCTCTGTTATGGTCAGTGAGCGTATGATCCACACCCTCTGAACCGGGTACTTCTATACTCGTAGGAGCTTGCACTTGGGTCGGAGGCGTTGGGGCGCTAGTGTAGCCCATCTGGGTTGCTATTGCTGGTGTCTGAGCGATAGAAGGAAATACAGGAGGGGGTAAAGATAACATTGGTGGAAAATTCTGATGCGACGTATACAAACCGTTGTCGGTGTTTTGCTGTCCTTGTGGTAGAGGGTTGTACATATGAGATGGCGGTGCTGTGTGTGTGAAGTTCGAAGAACTGCGCCAGTTGGTAGGACTAGTCAGTGTATGCGTGCTGGCACGAGAGTCCGAGACCATGGGTTTTTGCGAGTGGGCAGATTCGAAACTGTTATGCCGCTGACTTGTATCAAAGCTTGAGACAGACAAATTCCTCACCGTACCACATACATCATATTCTCTAACATTAGAGCTAGAGTAGTATTGCTCATCCCGATCAGATCTATTAAGCATAGTCATCGAGGCGTAATCCGGATTCACGGAAGGATTGTATGACTGTGGAGACATGGTACGAATCCCCAGTGGTGTGGTATTATGGGAGCGCAACTGCTGAGACTCGCCCAATCGGCCGAGCATAGAATTGACGTCCAGGGGTATGACAAGCGGAGCCGTGTTACTCCTAGGAATACTACTCAACGACACTGCGTGAGCAGGTGATGGGCGAAACAGATGATCTGGTTGGTCTTGATGACCGCCAACAGGCGATGAAAGAGTGGACCCATGGTCAGCGTTGTATAGGTAAGGTTCCTTTCTTTGCAAGTGCGAGCCGCGGGCGGTATGGCGTTCCATATGTCGAGCACAGAGATCTTGCCTAACAAAATGTCGCTCGCACCCAGCGTGATCGCAGTAATAGATATTCTTCGGGGTGTCTGGTTCAAGCTTAATATCTAGAACGGACGTGATAGGGAGCGAAAGACTCACGGTTCAGCTGATGTCGATATAGATGTTCAGCTCTCGAATAACTCTTGCCACAGCCTAGAGTCGGGCATGGGAAATTCTTATCCAATCCTTTTCTGCTCCGCTTTCTCTTTCGGAGTTTTCCACTGAACGGAGAGTTCTGTCCGTTTGTTTTTTCGTCACCGCTGTCTTCGTCGGCCTTCAATGTAAAGCTTCGCTCCCTGTCTTGCCGTCGACCTCTTGAGATCTCTGCCTCGGGTTGAGACTGGTCCGAGATCGAGGAGGGAGGGCTTTTGTACAGCGGCTCGCTTTTCACTGAAGTAACAGCATTGGTCAGGATCATTTGCGGACTCATCTTAGCTAGTCCAGAGCTCAGAGATGAGGTTGTCGGGTTAGTGGTTATTTCAGCGTTCCATGAAAAACATGTTCGTGACCCTCACGCCTGAGCGAGGGGAAAGCCGTTAAAATAGGCTCGTGGCCAAGTACGGTGCAACTTGACTTAAAACGCTCGTGCTGAGGGCTCTAGCAGCGGGTATAAACCTAAAATGATAATTGCGCTGAGACTGTGCTGAAGAAGCTCGATACGTATCTGGCAACATGGATCGGAGGTGCTGTGAATCGATGTTCGGACGAATAAGCAGCTCGACCGGCCAAAAGGCTTGCTGCGGTCAAGGTTCAAATGCAGACACACAAAGATAGAACATGTAGTTTAGAATACTAGATGAGGTAGATATATATGCTGATGGCGATCAATTCCCAGTACTTCCTCTTCCAGATCTGAACAAGGGCGTCGTTTAAGCCTGCGAATTGAGGTGCACGCTTTAGCAGCTTTTCCTGCAACGCGGAGCGCTCGCCAGACACCTTCAGGGAAATGATAGATTATGCCCAGAGCGTAGCGTGTTGGACGAGGCAAAGCTGATGAAGGCAGCATTGTCTCGTTTGGTATGTCGCCAAAGTTGCCTCTTAGTCAATTGTGACTCGAGCGCGTCTAATGGTTGTGCGTTAGCTTGTTGGTAACAAACATGTCAGATTAACCGTAACGTTCTAGGCCTGCGCATAAGCGCAGACCTCGTCTCAGAAGGTTGGGAAACTTTCAAGGCTACTCTCGCGATATTTAGTCCCCGAACCTACTGTGCTTATATTTATTTTCCTTTCGCGCAAGCGATTAACTCATGCAACTTATTATTCTTTACAACATTATTCGTGCCTCATCCTAAGTTCATTCTTCGCTTAGTGCTTTACGATCATGCACAACTAAACCTTTATATTTGTGATTCATTTATCACCTTCAAAATTTCATCAAAATTTCATCAAAATTTCATCAAAATTTCATGCAATAACTTCTACATGCACTATTATCAAAGATTGCATTCAAAAGACTATTAAAGTTATAAATATATGTCAGAATTCTAATTGAGCAGAAATTGCATACAAATTTTATGTTTTATCTGAGTTCTTTCTTAAACAACTCTTTCTGAATGAGATCGAGGTTTGATATTCTGAGTTTCTTTCATGAAGAAGTTAATGTTGATGTCATGAGCTGAACAAATGATGTGCTGATGACATGATGAGCTGCTTGTATTATCGATGCTTTGATGATTGATCGAGCATTTAATTCAGTCAATTAAACATCAACTCGCATGCAAATGTCAGCAAACTTATTCAAATTCGTGATTTATTCATTAATCATTGCTTGCTGAAGATTTGAACTGATCTTATGCTGAAGATCATTCAGTAGAATCTCGTTATTGTATTTTAATTCTGCACTAAATCTCTGAAATTTCATTCAAAATTCATGAAAGAAAATTCTGTTCTGATACAGCTTCATGAACTGTTGTTGAGTCATGTGATGACAATTGAGATCATCATGCATCTTATTTATGATCAACAATATTTCTTCAACTTTTAAAAATGAGTTAAGAAACATGTTTCTCATAGATTTATCATTGAGTTGAGTTTCAAGTTGACATTTTGAATTCAACTTGATTTGAAGTTGAGTTGCTCATATTTTCAACTCAACTTGAGTCAAATTACGTATATTTTCAATTCAACGTGACTCGACTTGACTGAAAATTGAATCAACTCAACTTGATTCATCAAGAACTTGAGCTTGACATTAAGAGAGTTAAATATAGAAATTTTTTCGACTTTTGCATTATCTTTTTGCATTATCTTTTTGGTAGAAAGTTATGAAGAAAAAACATGAAGATTGTTTGATAGAAAGTCATAAAGAAAAACATAAAGAAAAACATAAAGAGAAACATGAAGAGAAACATGATGAAAAACATGAAGAGAAACATGAAGATCATTTGATAGAGAGTCATGACAAAAAAACATGAAGATTGTTTGACTTTGATAGAAAGTCATGACAGAAAAACATGGTAGAAAGTCATGAAGAAAAATCATGTAGACTGTTCAATCAAGCTATTTACATCTATTTAATATCTTGTCGAGTCAAATCAAGTTTTCAGATCGAGTTGTTGAGTCAAGCTTCTCAATTCAACTTGAGTTGTCAAATTCAACTTCTCAACTCGACTTAACACTTTTTCAAAAAAATTTCAATTTAACTCAACACTTTTCAAGTTGAGTACTTGATTCAAACTTGAATACTCGACTTGACGTAATCAGTCTAGTTTCTCATTCAAAGTATTATGTGTTTGATTGCAACTTTATTGACTTAACTTTCAATGTATGCAATCTTCAACTCTTTGATAGAAAAATGATTTTTGTTTATCTTCAACTTGTTTTGCATTCAAAACAGTTAATTATTTACATTCTGCATTGAATCTTTAAACAAAGATAAGTTAAGTAACTTGATCAACTTTGAGAATTAATTTTCAAAAGTTGAAATACTTTATTGACTTGATACAACTTTTAAATGATGTATAATCATGTTCTTGTTTCTATTTTCTTTCTGCAGACGCGTCTGTATAATTTTCAACATGATGTTTATTTTGTTGATATTTTCTAACATTTGAATCATGTCATTGTGAATCTTGATTTCAATATCATGCTGATGAAGCATGTACTTAATAAAGATGATGATGTCATCTGTTTTATTATCTGTTATTTAAGCATTCAGCTCTTCATTGATGCTGATCTTAATCATTTTATAAACAAAGAGCAATATATTCATGTTCTCTTTTTCTGTGTTCAACATTGCATTCATGTCTTTTTCTTCTTCTGATGCTGCTTAATTTTGTGATAGAAGTGATTTTCTTTTAACATTTTGAAAGTTGTAATAAGCAATGCTCACTGATTTTGATTCTGTACTTCTAATCATTGAATGAGTAGAAAATTGCTGATCAAGATTCTGATGTTACTTTATTGAACTTTCTAAGTTCAAGCAACGAGTAATACTTTATTGAACTTTCTAAGTTCAAGTACTGCTTCTGATGATGAACTCAGTAAAGAATTAATTTAAAACAATGCGTTCATGTTCTTCTGTTTTAATTCTATTGAAATTTCTGATTTTGAATCAAGATTCTGCTGTCAAAATTTCTGAGTTCAACTTCTGATTTAAGTTGTGTATATAGCTTGTTTTTGTATCATCTACATATTAATAACAAGATTAATGAGCTTTGAATCAATGTTATGAGTCTGCATAAAGCTGATTATATAAATGTATTTTAACTAGAAGTTCAAAGCTAAAGAAGAAAGAAGATGTAACACGTTGAAGATTTATACTTATGAAGACACGTTAAATCACTAGCGTGTTAACATCAGTTCTATACTAGTTTATGTTAAACTAATTTGATTTATGTTAAACTAACTTAAAGTGCACACTTGCAACAGAATGTTGTTTCATTTCACTTGTCTGATTAATCATGATTTCACAGACTCAACTTTGCGAAATTCTGATTGATTAATTAATAAAGAGTTAATTCAAATTAACGCTAGCGTGATTTGTTTGAATAAAGCTTATGAAATTCAATCAAAACATTTTTGAAGTCATTAAATTCTTCTTTATCAACATAATATCATTTGTTGTTTCAATTTAATTCTGTTCATTTTATCTTGTATTGTATTTGATTTTAATAACATTTAAAGTTCAAAATGTCATTTATTTTTCAGTATTTATCATCTTTAATAGTGAGAAATTTAAATGATTTTGAATGTTGTTCTGATAAAAAATCATTGAAATAAGAACATAATAACTTTGAACTGAACATTAAATGCAGCTGTTTCATGCTTATTAATAAATGAAGATGATAGAAAATTTCAACTTTGACAGTGATTTGATAAAGTTTTAACTGTTTATCTTTCAAATCTTTGCATGATCTTGTTGTTTTAATGTTTTTGAAGAATAATCAAACTTAGTCATTTACTTTATAAATAATGTTTTATTTATGTTTACTGATCTGAACTTTGATGATTTGCTTCATCTTTTTCAATTGTTAATGATTGAAGATAAGAAGTTCTTTTATTCAAATGATAATATCATCGACTTTTCTAACTTCAAGATGTTTATAAGTTATCTTGTAATCAGTTGTATTTAAATTAAAACTCATTCAAGAGTGAAAATCTTTATTGAAGTAGAATGAAATCATTGAGATGATTAAGAAAATATTGAAATTCTTGCTGAATTTAATCATTGAAAATCATTTTGCTCAATTATTCTGCATGTAATTGTTATGAGTCTGCATAAAGTGAATTATATGAGTGTATTTTAACTAGAAGTTTAAAGCTAAAAAAGAAAGAAGATGAAACATGTTGAGAATCTTGTACTCATGAAGACGCGTTAAATCACTAGCGTGTCAACATCAGCTTTATACTAGTTTATAATAGTTTAACATGATTTATGTTAGATTAACTTAAGATGCATGCTTATAATATTATTCTTTCTCTTCATCAAACAATGTTTTTATTGCTACAATTCAGTTGATCTTTCTTTTTTTGAGTTGATTTCTATCTATCTTGACTTGTTAGAATATTATTCATGAAAGTCATTCATGACTTTCAAACATTCTTTAAATTCACTTTCATCAACGTTGTATAAATGTAGATCAACGTTGTATTTTTTTCAACTGACATGATATTGAAGTCATTTATTTCATTCGTAGTACCTGAAGTTCAATATATTCTTGTGATGATTGAGTCTACTAAATGAATAGACGAAATCTATAAGAGTGATATGACAATGTGATATTCTAAACAGACACAGAATGAATATATATTATGATAAAGTTAATTATTAAGAAGCTTTTGATAATTCAAAAGAATTAATCGACTATAGAAAGTTTGTCAAGCATTGTCAAGTTGAGCACAACATAACTCATGACATATTAAATCTAAGATATGACGTAGTCTAAATGATATCTTGACAAAGTCATAGAATTTCAGAGTTAACTCAGATTTGATTTTTGACTCAGTCTTTGACTTTAGTCTTTGATTTAATCTTTATGTATCAATTTATCATGACAATTGTTTTCTCTTTTAAGTGAGTTTATTCTTGATCTCAATAATTAATGTCTTTGTGTACTTTGATAAATGATGATGTGCATTCATTGATTCACTCTAGAAGCTCTTAATAAAAATCTTTAAATCTCTGTGAGAAAATAAGAAAAAAAGAAACTTTTAATTGAATGATGATTCATCTTCAATTATAATGCATATAAATGACATTATAGATAGTATATGTGATGTGTAATTGATGTAGATGACAACAATGATGACGTGTAAATAATACATAAACATTGTTTATCTTTCAAGTAAATGATGTTGTTGAAATGATAGAATGTAAACAAGAATGAATAATAATTGTTGATTTGTTTATCATTCTTTTAGTTTCTTTCAACTTCTTATTTTCTTTAACTTGATCTTTTTTCAATCATGATCATATTTTTATCATTGTATGATTACTTTTAATAAACTTTAAGTATATTTGTATAGTAAAAGTAAAAGATCTAGATCATAAGTTGTGAGTGTGCAACAATGTTCAAAGAAAGTTGTAAAATGATGAAGTTGACTGATGCTTAAGTCAAGATTATTACAAAAGTAAGTGATGTTACAACTTGAAATTTCACGACTATTATTGCAATTAACAGTATTATAAGTCTGCTCAAAAGACATTGATCAGACATGATGATCATGATGCTGCTGATGCTGATTCACTCATGATGATGCAAACATCATCAAATTTTGACTTGAAACTCATTGTTTCTACTATTCAAACTTTTGAGTACATCTCAACTATTGAAGAGAAAATTTGAAAGATGATGAAAGAAGAAATGATCATTAATGCTTCATCAATGATCTTGTCAAATTCACAGACTTCGCGAAATTGAAAAATGATAATGAGATTTACTTATCTCACTTCTTGATGTCATTATTGATGCTTTTCAGCTGTCAATTGTGAAAATAAGCAAGAGAAATGCTGCTGATCTTAAAATTCTAGATAGAATGATTTATATAAAGTGTGCTCAAGTTTTACACATCGAGAATAAAACATTGTGATGTGATGTCATCTTTCAAAGAAAGACAATGTACAAGAAGTGTGCTCGCTATGCGAGTAATGAGAATTTCTGTATCACAATGAATATACTTATCTGATACATTTGCTAAATGCTCATGATTTGATGTCTAAATTCTCGACATTTGCATTTCAATTATCAATGAATTCTTTCATTTGCAAAATATTCATGATAGTGCAATTGAGAATGAAGAAGAGAACATTGCTTTGAAGACATTCATTGCTCATCAGAAAATTACTTACAAGAAGTTGACAAGAGCAACTCATGTGAAGAATTGTCTCAAGAGAGTTCATAAACTCAAGTCTTTAAAGATTCAAAAGCTCATTCTCAAAAAGATGATGATTATCAATGACATTGTTAGAGAAATTCTGAATGTAAAGCACTTTGCAATACATTCAATTTCAATTATATATTGTTTTGTCAGCATTTTTAATTGTTCTGATATATTTTAGCACAATTTATTATCTTTCAAATCTTTGTTTTCACATTTCAATGTAAATCTGACAATAAAAGAAAAGAAGAAGTTTGCAATCTTGCTTTGTGTGAAAGATGTTTGATGAAGTGATGATTGCATGATGTTTATTGTGTTGTGATGATTATGCTTTCTTATAGAGCGCATTTGAGCATCTTTGCGCTTTTTTCTTCTATCTGTTGATTTACATATGTGATCGTTTCATTAGAAGACAAAACTATCATAATACAGTGATTCTTCTTTTCTAATAATGAGTTTATGCTTGAAAGTGAGTAATTATGCTTTTCATTCATGTTTCAATCTTGTTTCAAAAGCTTTTATAAGCTTCAAAACATCTTTCATATCTTTGCTTGATATTCATTAATCATATTCAATGAAATATTCTTTTCATTATATTTTATAATATAAAATATTCTTTCTTTTTCGCTTTTGTAGAATCTTTTCTATCTTTCATTCTTACTCATCATCAATAAGCTTAAGTATGAAATAATCGAGTATAGAGTCATCATTTAGCCTACGATTATATGACTTTAAAAAAGATACATGAAAAACAGAATAAACTTTATAAATGATTGAAAGATAAAGACAATACATCTGCTTGTTTATAAGTTCTTGTATATGAAAGAACTTTATCATTTTATTTGATAATTTCTTGCTTGACTTCTTCTGCTTCAGATTTTTTGCTGATAGCATGATTAAATCATCAATATTAAAGAACTTAAACTTATGTTTTTAATTATAGTACTTTGTCTGAGCATCAATCACATTTTATCATCATTGCATCAATGTGTTTTGCACATCTTGCAGCATTTCAACATGTTCTTTTGCTGCTGACACTTCTTCTTTCATAACATCATTCTCAATGCATATGTCAAAGATTGACTCATAGTCATACATGACTTTAAAGAGACTACAGCTCAACGAAGCGTGCTTCGTCTGATGATAAAAAAACTCGACTATGAGTAAAAGCGTAGCTCAGTCGTTTTGCTTTTCAAAACAATACACTTTTAAATAATGTTTCAACATTTAATTCTATCATTCTGTTTGATCATTTGTTTGCGAATGAAAAGCAATGCTTAGTCATTGTTTCATCTTGACATGATAACAGATCTCTGATCAGAATGCATTGATAAATAAACTATCTTTATTGATAATTATATCACTTGAAATTTCATATCTTAAAACAATCTTCTTGAAGAACAACTCTGTTAACTTTATGACAGTCAGAATTTTCTTCGTAGACAGATAATGCATCATCTTCATGTAGTGATTAACTATCATGAAAATCAAGTCATACACGACTTTTTTTCATTTACTAGATGACAGATTTGTTATGAAATTCATAGTGATTTCTTTTCATGAATTTGTGAGTCGAGATAATGATCTCAACTCATTATATGATAGATGATGTTTCATCTTTATTCTTTGACAAATGTCGTAAGTATTTATATACTCTTTAACATTCTTAATCATACTTTTTCAGTAATATTTGCAATCTAATAGCTCACTGATCTTGTCAGCATCAAAATGTCTCACTAACAAATCATCATGATGACGTTTCAACAGCTTTTCTCTGACAGAAAAATCTTCTGAAACATACAATAATTCATTGTACTTTATCATTTCTTGATTATTCAATGTTCAAGCTTTGACATCATTCTTTTGTATACTCGTCGTTTCATCTGCTCTTAATTTCACAGTAAATTCATCTTCTTGCTGTAAGATCTTGATGAGCTTGACTATAAATTTACTACTGAAGTTGTATATCATTTCATGAATTGTCAATACTTTGACAATTGCATGTGAAATGAGTTGTTTGCAATCAACAGTTTCAGCAACAGAATTAAGCTGTTTCTCAGCTACGTTGCAATCTTTATGAGTCAACGTTTCAACATCTGTGCTTTTTGAAGTTGTTGATTTGAATTGAGAAATTCTATCTCTTGAGAAATGTACTTCGTCTAGATGCATTTCTCACACTGCTAAAGTCATGATTTTCAGCAGCATACTTCTGACATGCATTGCTGAACATGTACTCATGTTTTCATTAACACTGTGAATAAACATCTTCTTGACTTCGTTAATCACTCATGTACAGTAAATTTCATCTTGCAATCTGCTTTTGACATGTTCTGCTAAATATCTGTTCATACTTATACTGTGAACGAACGTCTTCTCGACATCGTTAATCACTCGTATACAGTATAATTCTCTGATCACTATGAATATAAAGTTATTTAAGCTTTCTATTCTAGTCAGCTTTTGCTGCACAATGAACAGCAAACAATTCGCAGAAATGTTCTCATTCTTATAATCAAATCATCTTGATGACATGTTGATTAAATTTGTCTTTTCTGATCTATGTGCTATTTCAAAGTTGCAGATCAACAATCTCATGATTCATCTGACTTGTCTTTCGTTTAACTCTCGAACGTTCATAAAACTCTTCAGATTATTATGATCAGTCAAAACTTCAACAGTATGATAATTGTCTTTCACATAGTATTGTCAATGTTTAAACATCGCTACTATGACTAGAAGTTTCTGATCATATGTCTCATAGTTTCTTTTAACATCTATCATCATTTTGAATCAGAATGCAATTAAATGTCACTGATCTTCATCATCTGACTGAGACAAAATACTTGCGACTGCATAATTGAATGCGTCGATCTCAATGTGTATATTTTGCTCTGAGTCAAAGTGTCTTAGAATAAATACTTTTATAAAGACGTCACGAAGCTGATTAAAAGCTTGTTTCACTTCATTCAATCATATGAATGAGCTCATTTTTACATCTTTTACATTATTTCTCAACAGTTCTGTTAAAGACTCTGCTATCTGAAAGTAATGATGTATAAAACGTCGATAGAAATTGACAAATCTCAGAAAAACTTGTATTTCTTAATACATTTTCAATCTGAGTCATGTTTTGATGATGTTTACTTTACTTAGATTCATCAAAATGTTTTTTGTGAATATGACAAATTCTAGAAAGTTCACTTTAGTGATGAAGAATTCACACTTCTTTAAGCTAGCATATAGCTTGAACTTTCTTAATCTCTTGAGAATTTACTTCACGTGATTTATGTAATCAGTCTTCTTTACGAAGAAGATTAGAATGTCATTCAGATAAACAACACAAAAGTCATTTAAAAGCTCTGTCAAGATTTTATTAATATAAGTTTGAAAGATGACAGATGTATTGATCAAATCAAACGACATGATTATATATTTGAAGTGATCATAATAAGTACAAAACATCGTCTTTCACTCATCTTCACATTGAATTCTGAGATGATGATAAACATTCTTCAGATTTAACTTAGTGAACTGCTTGACTTTACTGAGTCTGTCTAAAGTTTCATTAATTAAAGACAGTGAATGATGATTTTTGACAGTAATTTTATTCAGATCTCGATAGTTCATGCATAAATAAAGACTATCATTCTTTTTAAAAATAAATAGAATAAATGTGTCAGTTGAGCTGATGAAGTGCTTAATTCATTCTTTCACTAAAACATCGTCTAAATACTGTCTTAAAGTCGTTAACTCTGTGTTTGACAAATTATACAATGATTCATATGATGATTCTGCAGTGATTTCGATTGCATAATCATGATCTTCATGCAAAAACAGTTTGTCTGCACTTTTTATCAAGAATACATCTTCATACTCTTTCAATTCAACGAGTAAAGTTTATATTTCAAGTGCGTTTGTGATACAACTCATCACATTATTCATTGCTTTCACTTGATGTTCAATGATTAACTCTTTGATGATGTTGATCATGATAAAAGCATACATAGTAAACTCATCTTGTAGAGCTTTTGCAAATACTTGTGCAAAGAACAACTTAAATGCGTGTTTATTCACGTTGAAACATCATGTTCTTGTAATCATGTTTATTCAAATACACTCAAATTGCATACTTGATATACTTAGAATTAAAAGAGATTCTTTCTTGTCAATAGCATAGAAGATACTTATATCTTTTTTCTCTATGTTTCAGCTGTTTCTCAGTCGATAACACATCTTATAAACATCATAACAATAGACATTCTGATTATTCATTCAGATAGATCTTGAAAGATCAACGTTCAGCAATGATATATCTTGCTTGATAATGAAACATTGACTAATCACGTTCATCTTGATGTTAATATTCATGTAAATCTTCATTTCTATCTTTTGATCTTTCTGAATTACATGCTCTTTATATATAAAAGTCTTTATGAAGAGAACTTTTTATTTTTCTCTCAACGATTTAAAGCATTCATTAAGAGCTTGTCTTTTTTTGAAATCTTGAAATAATTCATATGTGACATTGAATCAATGAATACTTGATTTACATCAAGTTTTTTTGATCTATTCTTGATCTTTTCATCTTTACAATTAATAAGATAATGATTCTTTCAATTGCATATATAGCACGTTATGTTGAACAAATTCTTGCTATAATGTGATGAAGCATATGAACTCATCTTTGATAAACAGTTGAATTTAGTTGATCAATGAAATTTCTTTCGCTTTAAATGAGTCTTCTTGTTAATTTTATCTCAATCATGCAAGTTCTCATCTTAAGATCATTTCAATGACAAGACGTGTTTTTTTCGCAGATTTATTTTCAATCAAGCGACAAGATCAATTAATGCATTTCGTGTGATAGAAATTGACTGCACATTAGTAATGATCACATGCAGCTCAAATCTTAACTTGATGAATAAATGAGCTCACTTATGCTCATCACTATACAACGAAAGTTGATGTTTCAGAATGCTCAAATGAGTTGCAAACGTTCATATTATCTGATTTGAACATTGTGATATGTTTATGTATTGCTAAGTCACGTCTATGTCTCGATTCATTGAATTCTCAATTAAATTCAGAAGAAAGTTGATAAAATTAAATCACGTCTGCTGAGCTGCAAACATAGTCTCTTTATGATCAAATCAAAGTTTCTTTGATTCATTCTTCAAATAAATCATGCAATACAAAATCTTTTTCTCATCACTTTCAAAATGTCAAAAGATATTTTGAAATAAGATTTTGACATTACGAATTCACTTTCTATGTTTTCTTATGATTTTGTCATGATACTTCTTCAAAGACATTGAGAGTCTTCGCTTTTGTAAAACGATCTTGTGATGACTTTGTTTTGTCATCATCAACATTATAAAGACGATGTGTAAATCATTCAAATTCTTCATGAGAGCTTAAGTGAAAACTTGATGACTTTTCTTCATCGTTTCAACGACTTGCAGAGTTTTAATCTCTGATCAAATAACTGTTAACTTTTGTTTCTTTTGCAGTTCATCACGTTAAAGCATTACTCATGTCAGCTGTTCATCAATATCAAGAGAGAGTTCATTTTCTGCTTCTTCACTTTCTGATTTCATTATGCAACATTTATTTTCTGATATGATGTTTTATAAAATCAAGACATCATTGTTTCAATTCTGTTGTGATTGCGTTGCTGTTGTCATGCTTCAATATCAAATCATCACTTCTAAAAAGAGTTTGAAATAATTAGAATTGTGATGATCAAATTTACTAAATGAATAAATGAGATTTATAAAAGTGATATAACAATGTGATATTTTAAACAGACACAGAATGAATATATATTATGATAGAGCTAATTATTAAGAAGTTCTCGATAACTTGAGAGAATCAATCGACTATAGAGAGTTTGTCAAGCATTATCAAGTTGAGCATGACATAACTCATGACATATTAAGTTGAAGATATGACGTAGTCTAAATGATGTCTTGACAAAGTCATAGAGTTTCAAAGCTAACTCAGATCTGATCTTTAACTCAGTTTCTGACATTAGTCTCTGATTTAATCTCTATGTGTCAATTCATCATGACAATTCTTCACTTTTCATTCGTTTTTATCTTCAATGATTATAAAGTTTGATAATTCATTACATTGTTCTTTCAATGAATCTTCAGAGTTCAATCGTAACAGATTCAATGAGAATTCATTGTGAATCTTCATTGTCAATAATAGTTTCAATTAATATACTTTTTCTATCATGATGAAAATCTTAAAAGATTTCAGCATCTTATCATTAAGCTTCTTGAAAGATCTTGAAGTAGTGATGTTTCTTAAGTTCAGAAACATTATGTCATTTATCTTGTAAATTATTTTCTTTTGATGCTTGTTAATCTGTTTCTTTATTGTAACTCTGACTTTTGCTAGTGCTTACTTGATCAATGCTAATAATCATTTCATATGCTTGAAAATATCTTTTACTTTACTTACTTTAATTCTAGCATGAATAATTTCATATTCAGTTGAATTCAAGTTAAAGTTCATATGAAAGTGAAAGTTCTTATTCAGAAAGAATGCTGACTGTTCAATTAATGATGAGATAGCATTGTTATTAACAAATTCAGTTATGAATAATCAGATGAATCAATCATCTTGCATGTATGAGTAATAACTTTGTAGATATCATTTCACATCTTGATTTGTTCTTTCTGTTTAATTATTTATTTGTAAATAATAGTCTGTAAACAATTTCATCTTGATATTAAGTTTCAAACATAAAGACTTTCAAACAATTGATATGAACTGAGAATCATGATTAAACATTGTTGATCTTGATAGTTTATGTGTGCAAAAGACTCATACTAACAGAAGTTTAAATGTTTATTCTGCTGTAATTTCTTTGTCATCTGATTAACATGAAATATAGTGATGTTCTTTGAACAATCTGTTCACTACTGTTAAAATCACATTACTTTCTTCACTTTCTGATAGATTAATAATAAAGTTTAAGAATATGTTTTTTCATCATTGTTTTGATATGAGTAATGACTTTAGCAATTCATTGATTTTATCTCTTGATGTCTTTGATTTATGACAAATGTAACAGTTTTGAATGTAATACTTGATTGTAGTTCTCATCTTTGATCAGCAATATGATCATCTAAGCAAGTTTAACGTTTAATTCATGTCAGAATGATCATTAATTGAAAAATCACATGCTTTTCTTATTAATTGAGTGATTTCTGACTGAGAGACTCATAGTTTATCATCTTTTCAGAGTACTTCATTAAGTACTTGATAATTGTTTAAATCAATATCTTGACAAGTTTTTTGATTTTGTTTCATAGCTGTTCAAATATCAATACATAGTTGATTCATTTGATTTTCAACTATAATCTGATCTTAAATAAAAATCATCTTTTCAATTGAATTTTAATTAACTTTCAATTCAAATTTTGAATCTGAGTTAAATTTTGAGTCAAATCTAAGCAAGATTTGAATCAGATCTTAATCAGATTCTTGATTAACTTCAATTGATTGCAGATTGAATTTACTTTCAAATAATAACATTTAATGTTAATAAAGCTTTTTATTATCATTTATTTGAACTGACTTGACATTTAATATTTAAGTCAACGCGTTGACTTTCAGATTCTGTTTTTCTGACTGATAAATAATTTGAAAGTTATATTCAAATAACTTTTCAGCTCATTTAGCTTGTTATTGAGTTAATTCTTTGCTGATCATAAAGTACTTTAAATTCAGATGATCAATGAAGATCTTGATCAAAATATCAGTATATTTCAATTTAAAACATCAATGCTTCAAGCAGCAAATAATGATCAGCAGTTCTTTATCATAAATTTTATAGTTGCATTCTGCGAGAATTATATTCTTGCTATAAAAAATCATTGAATGTAGAATTTCTTCATCATTATACTAAGACAATACTTCATCATTGACATAGTTTGAAAAGTCATTTTTCAGAATAACTTTTCTGATTAAGTCAAAATGTTTCAGAATGAGAGCTGTTATCACTTGTTACTTCAGTTCTTCAAAAATTATCTGACAAATCTTTGTTTATTCAAAGAAATAATCTTTTTGAGTTAACTTCATCATAAATCAAGCAATCTTTAAGAAGTTCTTGATGAATCATTGATAGAAATTGCAGAAGTCAATGAAGATCTGTATATGAATCAATGATCACAACACTTTTCAGTTTCAAATTATATTTACTTTTCAAGAATTCATTTGCAGATCATTGATGAATATTAGTAGTTCAAGAAACGAGATTTTCTGAATCTTAAATTTACACTTGTTTATGTTTATCTGTAAATTGACTTCATGAAGCTTGTTTAACACTTCTTTTACGTGAGTTTTATGTTTTTTCAATGTCTTACTATAAATGAGAATATCATTCAAGTATGTCTGACAGAATTTATGCAGACATTCAAACAACACATTGTTGATATAATGCTAAAAGAATGCAAATTCATTGATTAATTTAAAGAGCATTACTTTATACTTGTAAATGTTGAAGAAAGTAATAAAAGTAGTTAAATTCTCGCTTTCTGAACTCATGCGCAGTTTATTGAACGTGATGATTATGTTAAGTTAAATCAGATACTTACTGTCTTGAATTCAAGCTAATACTTCGTCTATCAAAAGTATCAAATAACGATTTCTTTTAATCAAAGCATTCAGTTTTCAATAGTTCATGCAAAAGCAAAGACTATCATCTTTCTTTTTAACAAATAGTATTGATGAAGCAAAAGAAACTTTGCTGAGTATGATGAACTTCTTCTTCAAATTCTCTTCTAAGTACTCTTTGATCTTTTGCAGCTTGTGATTCAATATAAAGTACAATCAACTTTTAAAGAGTTGACTCTCGTTTTCTAATTCAATCTTATAATCATATGATTAATGTGAAGGCAAATGAGTTATCTTTTCTCTATTGAAAACATTCAGAAAGTCATGATAAATGATGAAAAGCTTCTTCTTCAGTTCATTCAATAACATGATTAATGTTATTTCATTCAGTTTTGCGAAATCTTTAACTGAGCTAAGCACTTTATTGATTTTGTTAATGATCAAGAAGAAAATCTTGATCTTTTTATTCTTGACTAAAGTTTAATACATAGCAACTTCAATCATGATAATATCAACAATCTTCTTTACTTTCATTGACTGAAAAAGTTGAAGTTGATTAAAGTAAATTTAAGTGCTTTGCTTTCATTTGAATATAAATTCAATGAATTGATTCATTGATTTCTGATTCATGAGTCTCTTTAAAATTGTCAGAAACTGAGCTAAACTAGAGATACTATCAATATAGAAGATTGATATTATTATTACTTTGATAGAATTTAAATACAAGACAATACATCAGATAATGTACAAGATGAAAGATAAAGAGTAAAAGAAAAGAATGAAAGCTCAACTTTTATATACATGAATCAAGCAGAATCAAGACTAAACAGTAGTTTTATGACTTAAGATTGCAAAAATTCACGCACATGATTAAGATAATTGAAACAGAATTGCTGAAACTTAGACTGATCGTCGAGTTAAGTTTCGAGTTGACATTTTAAATCTGACTTGATTCGAAGTCGAGTTGCTCACATTTTCAACTCGACTTGAGTCGAGTTGCTCATATTTTCAATTCGACGCGACTTGACTCGACTGAGAATTGAATCAATTTGACTCGACTCGTCAAGAATTCAAGCTTGACGTCAAGAGAGCTAAATATAGAAATTTTTCCGGTTTTTTGCTTTTGCATTATCTTTTTGCATTATTTTTTTGATAGAAGTCATGACGGGAAACATGAAGACTATATGATAGAGAGTCATGAAGAGAAGTCATGATAGAAAAGTTATGATAGAAAAGTCATGGTAGAAAAGTCATGAAGAGAAGCTATGAAGAAGAGTTATGAAGAAAAGTCATGATAGAAAGTCATGACGAGAAATCATGAAGACTGTTTGGTAGAAAGGTTTGATAGAAAGTCATGACGAGAAACATAAAGAGAAACATGAAGAGAAACATAAAGGGAAACATAAAGAGAAACATAAAGAGAAACATGAAGAAAAACATGACGAGAAACATGACGGGGAAACATGAAGATCGTTTGACTTTGATAGAGAGTCATGACGGGAAAACATGGTAGAAAGTCATGAAGAGAAATCATGTAGACTGTTCGATCAAGCTATTTACATCTATCTAATATCTTGTCGAGTCGAGTCGAGTTTTCAAGTCAAATTGTTGAATCAAGCTTCTCAATTCGACTCGAGTGCTCGAGTTCAACTTCTCAACTCAACTCAACACTTTTTCAAAAAAATTTCAACTCGACTTGATACTTTTCGAATCAAGTACTTGACTCGAACTCGAGTACTTGACTTGATGCGATCAGTCTAATGAAACTAGATTAAAATGATGATAACTAAATTAATGACTTGATTTACTGAACTGTAAAACAGATTTAATGAATTGAAATTATTTAAAATATCAATGATTTATGTTCTAAATTGAATTGATGATTTGACATCATAACAGTAACTTTTCTCTTTAAGACTGAGCTTCTGCAAAACAATGAGAAGAAACAAGATGAGATAAAGAAGAATTAAAGATGAAGATTGAAATGAAATGAGAATTGATATGAATGCATTTTAGTGTGATGAAGCACAGATGAGACTAGAATAAATCTGAGTCACATCTGAGTTAAATTTGAGCAAGATGTTTGAAAAGTGAGACAAGATGAGACACATTTTAACGTGATGATGCACAGAAATTAAAACACATTTGAATCACATCTGAAACAAATTTAAATGAGATGTCTGAGTTAAATTTAAACAAAATCTGAGTCAGATTTGAGTAAGAAAAAGACGAAATGCAGTTTAATATGATGATGCACAGAAATTAAAATATATTTGAATTACATCTGAATCAGATTTAAACAAAATGTCTGAGTTAAATCTAGACAAGATCTGAGTCAGATCTGAGTAAGAGAAAGACGAAACGCAGTTTAATATAATGATGCACAAATGAAATTAAAATACATTTGAGTTACATCTGAGTCAGATTTAAACAAAATGTCTGAGTCAGATTTAAACAAGATCTGAGTCAGATCAAGATTGAATTGAGATGATGAAGATTGAATTTAAAGTTCTTGATATTAACATTGAGATATTACATACAACAGTACATGTGATTCTTCGACGACAGAATTGATGAGATAATATTCATTAAGTGTTTGCTCACAATTATTCAGAAGATGAAAAGACTCTCAAGTAGAAAAGTGATCTTTTCAATCAACATAATACTTGAGCAAAGATGAATTATAATATTTATCACGTTTGAAGTTTAATATGCTGTTTACATATCAGAATCTTTTGTCATTCTTAATGACAATGAATTTTCAAGATTTCTGACGTTGATTTAAAAGAAAGTCACTTGTGATATAATTCAGAAGAATGACATTGTCGTGAGACGAAGTTTCATCTTTCGATGACTCATGAAACAGCATTGATTCGATCGCATCTAAAGTTCACGAAGATATTAGCTACTATTGATAGAGATTTCTCAAGCATGACTCAGTTGCATCTTCAGAATTCATGAGAATATAGACTATCATTCATAGAGATTTCTTGAGCAAAGCTATTGAGTTGCATCTTCAGAGTTCATGAGAATATTGACTATCATTTATAAAGATTTCTCAAGCGAAGTTTTCTTCTTCATCTTTTTACTCATCTTTTCATCTCTTTTCTAGACGAAAGCATTTACATAGAGACATATTTATTTATCTATCTATTTATCTAGTCATCTGTATCTAATCTATCTTCTAGATCTATCTATCTACTAGATTCATCATTGCATGTGTTCGTGCTCGCTCTGTTGATTTCGAAGCTTTCTATATTGCATCACTACTTTATCTCTCAACATTGAAGCTCAACGCAAAAATATTATTTTCATGATATTGAGTAGAGCAGTGACGAAACAACAGAAAGTGACACGTTCATCTCTGCAACAATGAACGCATTGATAAACAGCTTAAGTGAGCTGAATATGAATGCATTGATGAGCTTGAGCGAGCTGAACATAAACGTGTCGATGATCTTTGATCAGATGATGATCTTGTCTTCAAGAGCTCGCAGACAAATTCTTCAGACTTTGCATTCAAATGATTGATGAATCGCTCAGACATTGAAGTCTCAGCTTGATCAGCTTAAGAAGTTATCGAAGAAGCAAAAGACTAAATTGCATAAACATTGATAGATTATGTTTGAAGAGCTGAATTTAAACGAAGCTCAAGCTCAGAAAAAGCTGAATCAAGAGAAAGCTCAGACTAAAAAGAAAACTCAAGCTAAAGAAATAGCTCAAGAAGAAATGAGACATTCAAAGCTATTCAATGACGATGATGATTTGAATGAGATACATCGAATGTGTGAGCGAGACATAACTCGTCAACAAATCATAAAGCTTGTTTGATCTGAATGATCTAATTTGACTTCATCTGCTTTGACTGTTTCTTGAAAATTCATCTCGTTGTCAGCTCGAAAGTCTATCGTTTTCTCAGTTCAATCATCTTCTTCGTCTGCTTCGTCTGTTCAAGAAACTCGAGAATTCGTTCAGTTGTCAGCTTGAAAGCTCACTGTTTCTTTCTCTCATTCTTCGTCTAGATTTTTGACTTCATCTACAAGCTCATTCTCTTGCTCGTCATCTGCTCGAAATTTGCAGCGATTCTACGCTCAAATCGCTTCTCTTTTCTCAGTCTCTTCGATTTTCACTTCAGTCTCTGTCTCATCTGCTCAATTGTTTGCTCAAGATGCTAGAGATTTACGTTGAAAACTCAAGCAAAGACTCTCTGCTTCTTCATCTTATTTCTCGTCGCGTATCTATCTTTTTCATGACTCATTTCGTAGCTCATCTCGCTACTCATCAGCTCGAAATTCTTGTCGAACGCTCACTCGAAATGTCTCTTTTTCCTCGTCTAGATCATTTACTTGAACTCTTTCTCATGATTCATCTACTCTCTCATTCTCTATTCTCTCATCTCGTGACTCATCTGCAAGAATTCTCTCTAGTGACTCATCTTAAAGCTCATCTCATGACTCATTTATTAAGTCGTGTTTATTCGTGAAGAATTTATACATCATGTTTCATAGACTCAGCGAAGAAGAACATGTGTCGCAAAGTCAAAGATAACGCATCTTTCTCAAGCTTACATACTCGATTTCGCTCTTTATCTCTGTCTCATTATCACGTTCTTTAAAGCGATTTCTTCAAAGATCAAAGACGAAACTATCTTTCTGAATTCAATAAATATAGTCAATCAGAATTTCGCAGACTCAGATCTATCAAATGCAAAGATCATGTGTTCAAATTTTAGCATTGCTTAATTTTATTTTCATTTTTGATATATAAGAAATAAGAAATAAGAAAGAAGAAAGAAAATGATTTTGTAAGAAATAAAATAGTTTCGTAAGAAAAATAAGAAAATAAGAAAGAAATAAGAAAATGAGAAACTGTACAGTTGAATATTCAGTGACAAAGTAGCTCATCTACTACTTCGTAAGATCATGCGACTATCTAAAACATTTCGTCGCTCTCATATAAATCATCATTCAATCGTACAGTTGAATATTCAGTGACAAAGTAGCTCATCTACTATCTCATAAGATTATGCGATCATCTCTACATCTTGTTGCTCTCATATATCTCATCGTTCTCAATTTATCGTCGATTTAGTGACTATTATCTCATCTGATCAAAGCTTGCTCTAATCATTATGTAATGAACTCACTAGCGTTCACTGTGTAATGATTAGAGTTAGATCTTTATGACTCTATTCATTTTCGTCATGTTCAAAGCTTTGCTTCAGAAAATATCATTCTCTAGCTATCAATCTACTGACTAGTCATATATCTCGTCTTCGCTCTTGAATACTTCGTCATTTAGCTATCATTCTACTAGCTATTCAATATATTCGCTTCTTATAACTTCGTTTGAATTACATCTGTGACTTCGATCTTCGTCATTCGCTTTTCGCTTTTGCCTCGCTAGTATCATAAAAGAGTCACATTGATGCTCAAGAGATGAGCATTAAATGAGTGAAAGAAGAATGTCGTGAGACGAAGTCTCATCTCTCGATGACTCATGAAACAGCATTGATTCAATTGCATCTAAAATTCACGAAAATATTAGCTACTATTGATAGAAGTTTCTCAAGCATGACTCAGTTGCATCTTCAGAATTCATGAGAATATAGACTATCATTCATAGAGATTTCTTGAGCAGAGCTATTGAGTCACATCTTCAGAGTTCATGAGAATATTGACTATTATTTATAGAGATTTCTTGAGCGAAGTTTTCTTCTTCATCTTTTTACTCATCTTTTCATCTCTTTTCTAGATGAGAACATCTACATAGAGACATATCTATCTATTTATTTATCTATCTAGTCATCTGTATCTAGCCTATCTTCTAGATCTATCTATCTACTAGATTCATCATTGCATGTGTTCATGCTTGCTCTGTTGATTTTGAAGCTCTCTATATCACATCACTATTTTATTTCTTGACAACATGAAAGATTGAATGAATCTTCATGAATGCTGAAAGATTTAACTCGATGATCAGAAAATTATTCTTGAAGACACACTTAATCTTGAAGAGATCAACGTTATGATCATTTAACTTAACAGCAAGATGAGTGATGCTGAGATTGTGAGCATTCAGTCAGACTTCATCTTCGACGAAGTATTTAGAACAAGAACGATGAAAGAGATTAACATTGAATTCATAAATGATCTGAGCTATAAGCATCTCATCACATAAATGCTCAGTTAATTTCTTTATTTTCTTGATGAACTGTTTGACATTGATTAACTTGTCTTAAGCTTGAAACATAAGATTCTTGAGCAAAGATTCAAAAGACTTGAAGTTTAGATGTGAGTTTTAACTTGAATTGATCAAGAAGAATGATGTTAAAGTGATTAATGATGATGTGTTATTGATGATGAATTCAACTTCAGAAAGTCACTTAACTTAGTCATTCTGCATGTAGTTGACAAAGACTTGAAGATAATGCTTCATGATAGTATTGATTCTCTCAATTTGATCATCGATTTCAAAGTGATATGTCGTTGATAACTTGATGTCTATCTTCAGCATTTTACACATATGCTTTCAAACATTGAAGATGAATTGTGTGTCTTGATCAGACACAAAGAACTTGAGTAAATCATGATGTTTTCAAACATAAGCATAAAAGCAGTTGATAGCTTCTTCAACTTTCATAGAAGTGATGAAAACTAAATGTCTCATTTTAATAAAACAATTAACGAAAACTAAAACATATTTATATGTGATACTTATGAAGATATTGAGCGATAAAGAATTTACATAGTTCATGAAGATATCACATCAACGACGTTCGAGAATTGAAAGAAAATGCAATCATTCTTGAGTTTATTGTCTAAAGAGCTTAAAATGTGTGTATATATGACAGTTTCATACGAAGTGTTGAGACATACTTATAAATGTTTGATCATCAGTAAACTCAATTGATCAGTTTATAACTTTTTGCTTTTTCTGAGTGATCATCAACAACATTATCATGAGCGAGCTGAATGATACAAAGACGTAGTTTATTTGAGTTGAGCACATACTTTCTTTCTTGAAAGTACAGATGATTCTCGTGTTCTTCACACTTGACTAGAAAGATTTTGTTGTGATGTCATGCTTTATTGCAAAGTGCTTTGATTATCTGAACTGCGAATTTATCATTGATTTCAATTTGCTTTCATAATGTCTGAGTGAGAATGTCAGCAGAATCTTCATCAAGATTCAAAGTGTTTTGATCTAGCTGAGACTTGATGTTTTCAACGTTGAATTCTTTGATTTCTAGATTTATGAAAGCTAGAAATTGCGAAGATGCTGAGATAATTAAAAACAGATATAACTGAACTGAATCTAGAATGATGATTTGTGACTAAAGCTTCATGACTTTGATGTTAAAGACATCAAGAGCGAAATTCTTAATAATATTAAAGTTTAAAACATGAGTTTTCAAAATTGTTTGATGTTGATATTGATGTTAAGAATTGAATGTATTTTTCTTCTTAAAAAGATCTTTTGAGCGACGTGTCAGAGCATTCAACTTATCATTGATCTTGTCGAGATGATAAGCGATATGATAGTTGAATTTAGACAGAAACTCACTTCAACGAGCTTGATAATGACTCAACTGTTTAATTGACATGAAATACTCAAGATTTTTATGATTCGTGATCATCTCAACAGAATAGATAAAGTCTTTAAGCTCTGATCATCATTTCTTGAAAGTGCAAACAATGATCATGAGTATTTTATTATAGATTTCATAGTTACACTTGACTGAGTTATGCTTCTTTGAAAAGTAAATGATTGAATGAAGAATCTTGTTCTCATCATACTGAGAAAGAATGTTTTCAAACACATAGTTTGAAGCATTGATTTCTATCATAATTTTGTGATCTGAATTATAATGACAAAGAATAATCTTGAAAGTGAAGACTTTTTTAAGAATGTTGAATGCAATCTGACATTTTTGAAATCAGACAAAGAGTACATCTTTTCTGATGAGACGAGTGAGCGAGATAGTTATTCTACTATAGTCATAAATGAATCTTTTATAAAAGTTCGTGAAATCTAGAAAACTTTGAATGTCTTTAACGTTGATCAAGATGAGTCAATTGACAATGATGTTTATCTTAGAAGAATTCATCTTGATCTTTTTGATGATGATTATCAATTCTAAATATGAAACTTGAGTGACATGAAACTTGCATTTGATTATATTCATCTGAAGATCTGCTTCTTGCAACTTTCGCAGAATGAGCTTGACATGAATCTTGTGCTTGAGTTCATTGTCAAAATAGATCAAGATGTTATTCAGATAAGCTGTACAGAACTTATTTAAATGTTTGCAAAGAGTATTGTTGATGTACTTCTGAAATGAGACAGACTCATTACATAGATTGAAGAGCATGACTAGATACTTGAATAATTCAAATCAAGTGCAAAAGATGATGAAAGCTTCATCTTCTTCTTTGATTTGAAGTCAATTGAATGCAGAGATGATATTCAGCTTGATAAAGATTTTAGCTCAACTTAGACAATTCAGCATTTCTGAGATCAGAGACAGAGAATATCGATTCTTGATTGTGATAGTGTTCAGATCTTGATAGTTCACGCAGAAGCAAAGTTCTTCTTTAAGTTTCTTAATGAAGAGAACAGAAATAATCATCTGAAAGTGATTGACTTGAATGAAATCTTTGCTCAGATTTTCATTCAGATAATGATGAAGTTCTAGAATTTCATCACGACTTATGTTGTACAAAGCGAAGATTGAGAATTGAGCATTTTCTTTAAGATGTATGACATGATTATGAACTCAATGCAAAGACAAGATATCAACGTTCTTCTTGAAAAAAACATTTAGAAACTTGAAATATCTGAATGATAGAATTGTGACTGAATCAACGTTCTTACTTTGTTAATAAACTTCAAGATCTTCTTGTGTCGTGAATGCAGTCAAATGAAATTTCTTTTTCATTTGATGAAGATTCAGACAATGATTCTTATCATATGTACTGTCTTGAGAATGAGATGAGAACTGAGCAAGAGTTAAGCTGTTCTTTGAACAGATAGTCAAAGTCATGTGATGCAATTTTGATTGATCAGAGTTCAGACTAGAAAATGAGATTAACTCAAGATTCAAGAAGACATTAATTTTCTTTAGAATGACGCTAAACACTTCAATATCTTTGACATGAGCAGCATGATCAAAGCTTTGAACTTTCAACTCAACTATGTCAAGTTGTATAAAAGATTGATTGAATTGATCTGCTTGAGAAACAACAGAAGTTCTAAAGAAGAAAGAATTTCAACACTTGATTTTTGATGAGTATTCTTTTTGAATGACTTAAAGAATACAATTAAAAGCTTCTTGTTTCAGATGAGAGACAAGATTGAATGAAGTTTGTTTCTTGTGAATGAGCTGAGTATTAGTTGACTTTTTGTGAGCAAACGAAGAGTTATATTGCTTCTTGTGAGCAAATGAGAACCTGAGTTACTTCTTTCAAGCAAATGAGAAACTAGATTGCTTCTTGCAAACAAACTGAAAACTGAGTTACTTTTTTTCAATGAATGAGAAACTAGATTACTTCTTATAAGCAAACTAAGTGCTGAATTACTTCTTATAAATAATCTGTAAACTGAATTGCTTCTTGTGAGTAATCTGTAGACTGAATTGCTTCTTGTGAACAATTTATGAACTGAGTTGCTTCTTGTGAATGAATTAAGAGTGAGACTGAGAGAAAGTTACTTTGTTAACTTCAAATGAGAAATTTTCTTCTTGTTGATTAAGATCATAGATCTTGATGAGAGATGAGCAACAATAATTAAGACAGAAGAAGAAAAACAAGATGAGAATATTGTGTTCAAAATTAACATCAATGACGTGATGATGAAGTCATGATAAACTCATGATGATGAAATATTGATTTAATTCAATGACATAGAAGAATAGTTTTTTGATGTGTTCATCAAGAATTATTGTGATTTCAATAACATGAATAATGTCATTGATTAAAGTGACTTGATCATCAAATTCTTAAAGTCTGCGAGAGTGAATTAATTAATGCAAAAGAAGATGTTGTTGTTACGCGAAGAATTTATTCATAAAGACATAAGCAAAGACTTCACTATCAATTAGAGCGAGAGTGAGAACTTTAGATTGAGCTTGACGTAGAATACAAAATACTATCATATGACTATCTTTAAATATCAAATTGAATTCAAAGAGTTTCAAGACAGATTTAGCAGAAAACTTTCTATATGATTGAAGTGAGAGTGAAAAGATTGAGACTAGTAGACAAAATGATATATATACAGATTTCTGAGCGTAACTTAGCTCAGAAACTAAACTTTTCTTGCAAACAGCGAGACTTCTTCATTTATACTGACAATATCACTGTCATAAATGTTCATGATATGCAGAGTGAAGAGCTTCTTATTTAAGCATTCTTTAATGATTTTACTTGAATGTTGCAACTTGCAGTAGTAACACAGCTTTCACTTGTTGCAGATTTTCTTGATTTCAGAAACGATCAGAATCTTATCTTGAATGATGATAATGATGAAGTTTAAATTCATTAACTCATTGAGAAACAAGAAAGAAAGAGATGAAGATACTGTTGAAATAACAGTCACAGAAATAATGATCTTTGAATTCAAAGAATTACTAGTTGATGCAAAGATATTCTTGACTTTGATGAATGAAATGATGATGAAAATAAAGTGAGATTGATGATGTTTAAGCTGCTGAAACTCTTCATTGATGTCAAAAAATGCTTGAACTCATTAATGAAAGATGAATGATTGAATTTCATTGAGATTTTGTCAGAAGAAAATGATGACTTGAATGAAATAATTGACATTGTGCTTCAGACAGTCAATCAATGAGAAATCTTTCATCAAAGAACATTCTTTCTTTTGATAAAAGAGATTGTAGTAGTCAACAAAGTTATTCATGTCTTGCTTCAAAGTTTCATGAAAATATAAATGAATATCTTCTGTCTTGAAAAAGTTGTTGCAGCAATGATGCAACTTATGTTGTCAATCTGCAAAGATGAAAATGATATAAAGATCATTGACTTGATATTGATTCATTAAATTGTGAGTTTTCTTATCTATGATGAGTCGTGACTCAACATAGATAATCTTGACTTGATGAAAGAAGTAATGATTATCATTCATATTCATGCATTGTATCAGACTCTGCTTTCATGCATTCAATCAATCTTTGTTTCTTTCATACTTAAATATGTCAAGAAGCTTCTTGAATTTAGAAGCAATGAAGACAGCGACAAAGTTTGCAGAGAGATGAACGACAAGAAAAAATTGATTGTTCAAGATTTGTGTAATAATTTGAGCTATCGTCGTAAGAGACTGAGAATTCAACTCTATATAAACTGAAGAACTGAAAATGATGAACAAAGATGAAATAATAACATTATGTTGTTGAACTTGATTTTGAAGCTCTTGCATTACGTGAAAGATCTCAACTGAATTTTCGATCATACTTTAAGCGAACTGTTTGACAGCATGCTCATCATCGATCAAAAGATTGTAAAACGACTTTATTTGAGCGAAAGAATAACTAGATGAGATTTCAACATATGAAAATGTTGCAGAAAGTGTAAATCTTTCATAATGTCAAAGACTGAGCTAAATTAAAGATACTATCAATATAAAAGACTGATATTATTATTATCTTGATAGAATTTAAATACAAGACAATACATTAAATAATGTATAAGATGAAAGACAAAGAATGAAAGAAAAGAACGAAAGCTCAACTTCTATATACATGAATTGAGCAGAATTAAGACTAAACAATAGTTTTATGACTTAAGATTGCAGAGATCTGTGCACATAACTGAGATGATCAAAACAGAATTGCTGAGACTAAATTAAGATGATGATGACTAGATTGATGACTTGATTCATTGAACTGCAAAACAGATTCAATGAATCAAGATTATTTAAGATATCAATGATTTATGTTTTAAATTGAGTTGATGATCTGACATCATGACAAAGATGATCATTAATGTAACAATTAAGTTTAAGTTCTTTCATTTCATTTCACATATTTTGCTTGATTCAAATCTGTAAAATGCTGTTTGACTGCTTGCTTTTGAAACAGTAAATTTCAATGTTCAAATCTTCAACAATGATATTAATCAATTATTTGCAAAATTTATCAAAATTTAATTTCTTTTCAATCAAAGATTTTCAATGATTATCTTATGCTGATTTAAACAAGCTATTAATAAAAACATTATTTCATTCTTATGTTCTTGTATCATAATTAATGTATACAAAGCATATGTAATTGACTTTCAATCAGAAATTTTATTATATAATTGAATTAACTTTGATTTTGACAGCGATATTGATTAAATATCAAAGCATTCACATAGCTTTGACATCAAAGATTCATTAGTGAAAGTCATGTCAATGACTTTAATATTTATCAAAGTGAGAAATTTGAATATCTTTCTTAAACTATTCAAGATAACATCAACAATGAATGACTTGAAATTAAATGAATCATCAGACATGCTGATGAAACAAAATATGAGTACATTATTTTCAGTCACTACTTTAATGAAAGCAGATCATTTTTCAAATTTGCAATGATTTCATGCACTTAAGTCATTTCAAAGCATTTATATGCTTTATGTTTTGTCTTCTTGCATTTGAAGCAAAGTTCTTTCTTTAATAACTTTTCTTGCTGAGATTGAAATTTGATATTTCAGATTTCTTTCACGCAAAGATTAATGACATAAGTTGAACAGATGATATGTTAGTGACAAAGTAAGCAGCTGAAATCATTGATGCTTTAATAATTGATTGAGCATTCAATTCAATCAATTTAACATTGACTTTCATGCAAATGTTAATAAACTCATTCAAGTTCATGATTCATTTATTGAGCATTACTTATTGAAGATCTGAGTTGATCTTATGCTGAAGATTATTTAGTAAAGTCTCATTATTGTATTCTAATTCTGCGCTGAATCTTTGAAATTTCATTCAAAATTCATAAAAGAAAATCTTGTTTTAATACAGTTTTAAGTATTGTTGTTGAGTCATGTGATGATAATTGAAATTATTATACATTTTATTAATGATTAATAGTACTTCTTCAACTTTTAAAAAAAGATTCAAAGACATATTTTTCATTCATGATGCTATGTGCTTAATTGCAGCTTCACTGACTCAACTTTCAATGTAAACAATCTTTAATTTTTCAATAGAAAAGTAATTCTTGTTTATCGTCAACTTATTTTGCATTTATGATAGTTAATTGTTTACATTTTGCAATGAATCTTCAAACAGTGAAGAGTTTGATAACTGAATTAACTTTAAAAATTGACTTTCAGAGATTAAAGTGCTTTGTTGACTTAATGCAGTTTTTAAATGAGGTATAATTACATTCTTGTCTTTCGTTTCTTTCTGCAAACGCGTTTGCTTAGTCTTCAATGTGATGTTTATCTTGTTGACATCTTTTAACATCTGAATCATGTCATTGTAAATCTTGATTTTAATGTTATGCTGTTGACATATGTACTTAATAAAGACAATAATGTTGTCTGCTTCATAAGTATTTATTCAAGCATTCAGTTCAATGCTGATGCTGATCATGATCATTTCATGATCAAAAAGTAACATGTTCATGTTTTTTTCTTCTGTATTCAATAATGCATTTACATCTTCTTCTTCTGATTCTGATGCTGTTCAATTCTGTGATAAAACTGATTCTTTTCTAGCATTTTGAAGTTTGTAGTGAGCAATGCTCGCTGATTCTGAGCTTCTAATCATGATATGAGTAGAAAATTGCTGATCAAGAAATTCTGATGTTACTGTTGAAATTTCTGATTTCAATTAAACTTTCTGAGTTCAAGTTTTGCTAAAATTTCTGATTTCAATTCTGATGATGAGTTCAGTAAAGAGTTAGTCAAGAGTAACGCGTTCATGTTCTTTTGTTTTGATTTTATTGAAATTGCTGATTTTGAATTCTAATTCTGCTGTTGAAATTTCTGAGTTCAACTTCTAATTTTGACTGAAGCTGAAATTTCTGATTTCAACTTTAAGTTTAAATTATGTAACTTGTTTTTATATCATTTACATGTTGATAGTAAGATTAATGAGCTTTGAACTAATGTTATGAATTTGCATAAAGCGAATCATATGAGTGTATTTTAACTAAAAGTTCAAAGCTAAAGAAGAAAAAAGATAAAACATGTTGAGAGTATTGTACTTACAAAGACGCGTTAGATCACTAGCGTGTCAACATCAACTTTATACTAGTTTATGATAGTTTAACATGATTTATATTAAACTAACTCAAGATGCATGCTTGCAACAGTAATTGCAGTAGATTCTTAGTTTGCATTTCACATCTTGATTGACTCACTCTAATTAATCATTGATTTCAGAATGATAAATGATTAATAAACTAGCTGTGATTCTTAGTCATTTGCAAAGACTTTGTCATATTGTTGATATAAATTGAGAGTTTCTGTTCAAAACAATAAAATTGAGTAAACCATGAAGTTAATAAATATTTCATAGCATGATTTAAATTGTTTCTTTAACTGAGATTTCATCATCTTCTTAATAACAGAGAACATAGTGACATTTCTTGATAAGATAATATATGATTATGCAAATGACGTTGTATTCTTTTGATAAAGATAGCTTAATGATGAAGTTCATAATTATATTTTTTCAGCGTTTCTGTGAAATTAAAAGAGAATGATGAAGTTCATGAATACTATCTTTAAACATCTTACTTTGCTAACAAGTCTAACAGTTTCAAATGTACTGTTTAATCATTACTTAATGATTTGATCAATAGTAGAAGCACTAAACTAGATTGATTATTCTTCTATTGTTGAAATGAGAGATGAATGACTCATCATGAATTTTCTGCAGCAATTTCGTATGTATATTCTCAGAAATTCATAGTATGTCTTTTCTGAATAAAACATCATCAACGATCTTACAGATCTTTAGTTCAATGCTATGAAACTTAAGCTTGTTTTCGCTTATAACTTGTTTATATTCACTGCAAAGCTCGTTCATTTAATTGACATTGCATACGCGTTAATAAAGATCAACTTTAGATTCAATGACTAGAATATTTATTCTATCAAGAATCAGAATAGTCTGATAGCAATCTTCAATGTGCTAAGCTGATTCAGAAATATTTACTATGAGCATTCTGATAAGAGTATCAACTTTGATATTTATTTTGTCTGATCAAAATATAATCTAAAAGTTGAACTTAAATAAAATATTTAGATAATTAACTTGACGTTGAGTTAACTGTTTATTTTTCATGAAGATCTTTAAAGTTTGATGATCAGTGAATATTTGAATGAGTAGTTCAGTGCATTCAAGCTTAAATCTTCAATGTTCAAAATATTGAATGATGATTAACAATTTCTTGTCATAAATGTGATAATTGCATTCAGCGAAAATCATGCTTTTGCTATAAAAGACTATCGAGTGAAGAACATTTTCATCATCATACTGAGATAGTATTTCATTTTCTACATAGTATAAAGCATTGATTTTCAGAATAGTCTATTATTTGAAATTGAAATGTAATAGTATTGAGATCAAGCTGATTTATTTCTTTAAATTGTTAAAGACTTGAACACAGACTTCATTTTAAACAAAAGACATGTTTTTTCTAGTCAGTTGAATGAAGAATTTGACTAGCTTTAAGAAGTTTTTAATGAAACAACAATAAAAGTTAACAAATTTTATGAAGCTCTGAACTTCTTTTAAATTAATCAACGTAGTTTAGTTGACTAAAACTTTCACTTTGATAAAATTCATATGAAGATCTTGTTCTGAAACTATGACTTTTAAAAAGATGATTTCTTCTACATTAAATTTGCACTTTTAAATATTCATCTGTATATCAGCTTCTTGTAGTTAACTCAATATCATTTTGACATGTTGTTTATGTTCTCATTAAGTTTTGCTGTTTTTTATTTATTTCTTCAAGTTTTACGTGCTTATGCAGTCTAAGACTATGAAACATGATGCTATTTATCTAAATAGTAGCACTGAAGCGCTGTATGTATGCTAAATTACATGTAATCTAGTCATAATCGTTGCTGTATATCTTTTCATTGAGCAGTCAGATTGTTAGAGTGTGCATACGAGCGTATGACATGTTTATATAATCAAGTAATCAAATAAACAAATTGAAATTATGAAAGTTAATCACTTCAACATAAGCTTTCGAATTTGCTGTTTGATCATCTAGCTGAGCAAACTAAATGAGTGATCGATGTGTTGTGAAAGTTAATTACTTTGACGTGAGCTTTCGTTCACTGTTTGATCATTTAGTTGAGCAGATTAAATGAGCTTTAAATTGTTTGTAAACAACACAATGCAATGCTTGATCTGTATATTGTGAAAGCTGATCACTTCAACGTAAGCTTTTGAATTTGCTGTTTGATCATCTAGTTAAACGAGCTAAATGAGCAATCAATGTATTGTAAAAGTTGATCACTTTGAAGTAAGCTTTCGTTCGCTGTTTGATCATCTAGTTGAGCAGACTAAATAAGCTTTGAGTTGTTTATGAGCATCGTGATGCAATGCTTGATTTGTGTATGTGAAAGCTGATCACTTCAACATGAGCTTTCGTTTGCTGTTTAATCATTTAGTTAGTCAGACTAGATGAATGATTCATGTATTTGTTGAAAACGAAATACGTATGCACATACGTATGAACATACATATGCTCATACATATATCTCGACGATTAGTTATTTTCGCTTCGATCGAAGCGACTTGACGCTAGAAATATTTATTCATTCTTTCACTTCTTTCTTCATCTGTATGCTCTATCAAATATGCTCTATCTATTAGATAGTCAATATATCTACATGCACATATTCGCTCTGACCCTCATATATCAATAGATTATGAGCTCAAGTTAGCTCTATTTTTGCTATCATAAACATATCTAAGAGCAGAACTTGAAGCATCAAACTTGCTGTCATCAATTTCACACTCTTATATCTCAATCACAATGAAAGATTCGAAGAATTATCGTGTCTCAAAGCTAAAGAAGAGCGAGAACTATGAGTCATGAAAGAAAAATATAATCAATGTCTTGAAAGTCAAAGATCTCTGAATAATCATCTCAGAGAAGCTGAAGAAATCAACATCACTGTCATTCAACGTCTCGACAGCAGATAAAAAGAAGTATATTACTGATGTTCAACATTGAGAAGATAGAAACGACAAAGTCTGTGATATAATTGACTTCAACTGCGAAAAGAAATTCAGAATACATATAATCAAAGCAGAAAGCATCATCAAAATGTGATCTATTTTGAAGACTCAATATGAGCAGTTGAATTTGATCACTTTATTTCTGACAATCAAGAAACTGACTCAAACAAAGCAATTGAATTTCAAATTCATTCAAAACTATGTAAACTCGCTCAAGCAAGTCATCATCAAGTGCTCAGACATTGAAAAAACAATTCAATCATGAATGCTGAGCAATCTTTTTCTTCTAGATCTTAACAAAAGTTTAGAATCATACATCTTTGATCTGATACAGAGCATCAAGATCAACAAATTCAATCTATTAATTGATGATATGATTATCATCTTAGTCAATCATGACAAGCGATCAAATTCAGAGAAGAATTTCAGCTTCAAAAGTATGATAGTTCAGTTTGATGACAAGAAGCGAAAATTCAAAAACAACAGCGAATTTCGAAGAAAATCAAAAAAATGCGCTCATTGCAAGCAAGAAAGTCACAGCGAACAGAGCTGCTGACTTCTACATTCGAAGCTTCGTTCATATGAATGAAAGTCTCTTCAGAAAAGAAAGAATCTGATCAAAGAAGATGACTTTGAAAAAAGCTTCGAAGTCAGAATAGTCAGAACAATGAAAGTCTTCATCATCTGTTGAGCTGACAGTCACACAGATGTCTGATGAATAGACATCGAAGCTGAGAATCATGTCTGCTATGACATAAGCTTGTTCAACGAACAGTCATATTGAAAGATCATCGATAACAGCATTGTTACTGCAAATAATAAAACAGTATTCATCGTCGAAAAAAGTTTGATTATGATTGACATTTTGCTGAACAATCAATCAATCAAAATTCGACTAATCGATGTTTATCACTGTTCAGAACTACACTATAATTTGATGTTAGTCGATCAGATGAAAGTCAAAGAGTATACGTGTAGTATAAAGAATGACGAATTTCGTTTCATGAATTCTAAAGATGTCGTCGCTCTCATCGACTTGAGAAACGATGAGAAAGTATATTTCGTGAATACATCAATCAGTCTCTCAAATTCTCGAGTCAATCTGACAAGCAGTTCAGAATCAGTCAAGACGTCATGATGTCAATGATATAAACGATTAGCTCATCTGAATATGACAGACGTCAAGCGTCTAGTCAACCTAAGCATCGACATCAATGTGAATTCTGCAAATAGTTTAGAAGGCGAAGAATTCTCAGAATCAATATGTGAAACTTGTGTCATAGACAAGCAAAATCGAGTCTCAAGTCGAAAATCTCACATCAAAGTCATCAAAGTAAATGAGCTAGTACATACGAATCTCATTAACGATGATAAAATACTTCAGATCGATGAAGAATTCAAATATGTAGCTACTTTCATTGACTACAGTCAATATACGATCACATATCTACTAAAACGAAAGTTTGATCTAAAAAATGAACTTCGAAACTATCTGAAATTGATGAAGACTTGAAACATTTCGATTCATTGACTGTGTTCAGATAATGAAGATGAGTATGCTGATTATCAAATCATTGAATTGCTCAAAGAGCATGAGATCAAATGAGAGTCGATGACATCATATAACTCAAGTCAAAATAAAGTTGCAGAGCGATGTTTTCGCACTCTTTTTGAACGAAATCGCGCTATACTGACTAGCGTCAAATTGTCGATACAACTATGAGATGAAGCAATAATGACTGTCATCTATCTGAAGAACAGAAGTTCTATCACTGCGTTGAACAAAATAACTTTCTATGAGGCATGACATGATAAGAAGTCTGACCTTAGCTATTTACATACGTTTGAA